>Ga0209199_1000607_pt1 | contig 49420 bp, 39 predicted proteins | sample COGITO_mtgs_1105_7_FD_184805 | JGI IMG/M metagenome (GOLD analysis project Ga0209199, IMG submission 184805) | Pelagic marine microbial communities from North Sea - COGITO_mtgs_110523 (SPAdes) (version 2) | ecosystem: Environmental > Aquatic > Marine > Epipelagic ... | reverse complement strand
AACAATAGAGAGGTGGCCGAGTGGTCGAAGGCGCACGCTTGGAAAGCGTGTATTCCGTTATCGCGGAATCGAGGGTTCGAATCCCTTCCTCTCTGCAAAGAACGGATTTAATTTATTGAATAGGGTAGACGACACTTTCCGTATTTTGTCTACCTTTAACTTATATCCTTCATCATCATTTCCTCCATCATCTCCTATCAGTTTGACTTTAATTTCATACTTTTTGAATCGAATTTGAGTTTGTATGATTTTCAGGATTTTGTATAATTAAAATTAACTCCTGTTTTCCATCATTATCAAGATCGGGAGCTAAAGAAGTTGGTGAGAAATATCTATCCTCGTAATATACTGGAATTGTTTCAAATTGATAAAAGGTGTATTTTTTTCATAATTTTAAAATAGAGAATATTAGTAACGTAAATAATTGCTTTTTTTACCATATTTTTCATTTTAATATTCTAATTAATTTTAATTTTAAAAAAACAAAAAACATATTATATGAGTAATTTAATTGAACAAAGTTTCTCAAAAGTTGAGGAAAATAAAGAATTTTTTGTAAAAAACTTTTATTCAGATTTATTTGAATTAGCCCCTGAGTTGGAACATTTATTTAAAAATACATCAAAAGAAAAGCAAGGAGAGAAATTATACGAAGCATTAGTTTTATTAGTGGAAAATTTAGAATCACCTGAAGTCATTAAAGACATGTTAAAGCCACTCGGGCGTGCTCATGTTGGATTTGGAGTCCAGCCAAAACATTACAATGTTGTTGGACAATGTTTGATTTCATCAATTAAAAAGTTGAATGGTGATAATTGGAATGAAGAAGTTGAAAAGGAATGGTTAGATACTTATGGGGTGGTAGCTAATATAATGATTGACTAGTTTGTTATGAATAGAATAGATGCTGAATTAAAGAAAAAACAGATTGAAGAATTAAAAGCTTTAGAAAAGATCGTTGAGTCTAAAGGAGATCCAAACGTGTCAAAGCTTTTATCTAAAAAGCAGCGTTATTTAAAAAAAAATAATCCCTCAAAATTTGAGGTTTGGTTCTGGAATCAATCATACTTCAAAACAGGACTTATTGTTTCAATTGTTTTTATCATATTGAGTTACGTATCTAATGAAAATAGTTTATTGAGTTTAATTCTTAATTCAATTGAACCACTTAGTGTTGTGCTTGCCGTGATGATTTTCATCAAAGAAACTCCTGAAAGGAAGAAACAATATAACTATCAAGCTCTATCTACAATCGATAGTGCATCAGGAATTAGAAACAGTAAAGCAAGAGTAATTGCTCTTCAAGATCTTGTAGACGAGGGAATTAATCTAGATGAATTAGATCTTAATAATGCTAATTTAGAAGGCATTGAAATGAATGGTGTTGAAATTAAAAATGGTATATTTATTGGGGCTAACTTAAGTGATGCAGTTATGCACTTGGCAAATCTTCAAAAAGGAGACTTTAGTGAAGTTTATGCCCCAAGTATTCAAATAAGATTTGGAAATCTTAGTTTTTCAAATTTTAAAAATTCAAATTTTAGTAATGCAGATTTCAGCAACTCTAATCTGATGTTTGCAAACTTCGAAGATGCAAATCTAAGTGGAGCTAAATTTAGAAATGCAAAATTAAGGGGTGCAAAATTCAAGGGGGCTTATCTCAACGGTGCTGATTTTAAGGATGCAAAAATTGATTTAAATTCATTAAAAAAAGGTAAACTTGAAAACGCAATTTTACCAAACGGAGAAGAATACAAAGAAAGTAAGGTTTAAAGTTTTAGGTTTAATAAATTATAATAAAAATTATATATATAAAAACGAATTACCACCCACTTACTACCATTCGTTTAATACCCTCAGATAAGTAATAGGTGATATATAATTATTTAGGTTATTCTACTTTAGTTAAACGACGATTATTTTTCTTCATCTTTTTACTCTTTCCTACATTCATTACTATATATTTGTACGTCAAAATAAGATTAACAGAATATGATTTGCTATAATAAGTTAAAACATCCCTCTGTGCCATATTAATCCCTATTACATTTGAAATCAATGTTTTAGGGATTTTTTATTTTTTTATTGTACGGTATTTGTACGGTAACAATATTTTAAACCCTAAAAACTTTCTATCCTATCTGATTACCTGACGGTGGGGTGGGTTTTGTAGAATGGTTTTTCTATGAAGGTTAGGGCTCTTGATATTATATATAATCCAAACCCTAACTATATAACGGAGGAATGGTTGGAACTATTACTATAATTGTCTAAATTTAAACAAATACTTATTGAATGAAAAATAAAATACTTTCAGTTATTTTTATGACATTTATAATACTTGTACATGCCAAAATACCCATAGGCAACAAACAACCAGATAAAAAAAAACCTAATATTATTTTCATAGCAGTTGACGATATGAATGACTGGGTAGGATACTTGGGAGGTCACGGCGGAATGAAAATTCATACCCCTAATATTGATAGATTAGCCAAAGCATCTATGGTTTTTACTAATGCGCATACCCCTTCCCCTGCCTGTGCTCCTGCTCGTGCAGCCATACTTTCTGGAGTACATCATACAAGATCGGGAATTCAAAATACACATTGGGGGGATGGTCCAAAATGGAGAGAATTTCCTGGATTGGAAAATGTTGAAACCCTTGAGCAATTTTTTAAAAGTAGAGGATATAAAACACTAGGTGCAGGAAAAATATACCACAGCCAGGCACCCCCTTGGGCCCCAACCAGTCAAATAGAACCTGAAAATTGGGATTTCTATTATCCAAGTAAATACATTTCACATCCTTATCAAATTAGAGCACCAAAAGAGGTCATCTACCCCAAAGAAGTTAACAATAAAAGTAGGCCAGGAGACAGAGATGGAACAGGGGAAAGCAGTTGGTGGACATGGGGACCTATTCCTGTTTCTGACGAAAAAATGGCCGACTATCACATTGTGGATTGGGCGAATTATCAGTTGGAATTAGAACACGAAAAACCTTTTTTCCTCGCAGTAGGAACATGGAAACCTCATGATCCATGGGAAGTACCTCAGAAATACTTTGACTTATACCCCATGGAAGATGTGGTTCTTCCAGTACATAAAAAAAATGATCTAGATGATGCCTTTGATCATGGCAGGCGTTGGATTCAAAAATGGGTTGAAAATAACAACCAGTGGAAAAAAGTAATTCAATCCTACGCAGCAGCGATCAGTTTTTCGGATGCAATGCTAGGTCGATTGATTGATAAAATAAAAAAATCGAGTTATGCAGATAACACTATAATAGTTCTATGGTCTGATCATGGAATGCACATGGGAGAAAAAGAGAACATTGAAAAATTTACACTTTGGGAACGCTCCACTAGGGTCCCTTTAATTTTGTATTTCCCCAAAGTGATTCAGCCTGGGTCAAGATGTAATCAGCCGGTAAGCCTTATGGACATCTACCCAACATTAGTTGAGCTCACTGGATTTGAAAAACCCAATCACTTGGATGGAAATAGTTTAGTTCCACAAATAAAGGACCCTAATACTTCAACATCACCAGTAATATCAAGCTATCAATTTACTTGGACAAACAAACCATATGGCGCACATGCCGTTAGAAGCTTAAACTACCGCTATATATATTATCCAGAAATGGGTCTTGAGGAACTTTATAACCATCAAACTGATCCAAACGAATGGCACAATGTAGCTTATAAGTCTAAAAATAAAAAGGTCATAGAAAAGCACAGAAAGGTGCTTCTTGAAATGTTACCTGAACTTAAATGGGAAATAGAAACTCCAAAAGGGTATACTATAACTAAGAATGGAAATATATTTGTTCAGAATTACTCTGAACTATCAGTATCAAAGTGATTCATATAATAAACCAACTGATTCTGTTACGCAAGAGCTAAAGTTCACCTTTTGCACAATGGCCCATAAGACCATTTCCTTGTGATTAACACTATGACAGGGTATTAAGGCTGTTTTGAGTGTTGTGGTTTTAGGGGGGGATTGTTTGGGGAAAGTTTGAAGTGTGTTTTGATATAAATCCCATTCTTTATATCTTAGAAACATTACTAACCATAAATCAAAATTTTACATTATGAATAATCAAATTGGTCTTAAACAAGGATTTGAGGAGCGATTAGATATTGTAGCCGAAAACATAATAAATAATGAAAAGTGTCCTATTCCAGGTTTTGTAGTCTTAGCAAAACGAGGAGACCACACCTATCATAAAGCCTTCGGTTATTCTGATAAAGAGAAAAATATACCAATGAAACTCGATTCTCAATTTCGCTGTTTTTCTATGACTAAGGTTTTTGCTTCCACCATAGCACTAATTCTGAAAGAAGAGGGTTTAATTGATTTAGAAGCGACAGTTGGAAGTTATATACCTGCTTTTGATAAAGAATTTGAAGTGATTACAGAACCAATTAGTGGTGAGACTGAAATCATGGAAATACCCTACACATCTTTTATGACAGGGAAAACTTCAAATTTGTCGTATTGCAAAAAAGTAACAAAAAATAAAATACTCGTAAAACATTGTTTAGCTGAATCAGCAGGAATTGGTTATGATATGTGGACAGATTTTGACTTAGCATTTGATCAACCCATATTTGGGTATCAGTATGGAGTAGCTCAGGCTCTTAGACGTAAAAATGGAATTGGATATTATACCTCAAACACAATTATTGGACAAAACGCTACACTTGAAGAATATTGTAATGCAATTGCCTCCTCAGGTTATTTGGTTAGTGAACCAGGAACGTTTTCTTATGGTCTCGGAGCACTAGTCTTGGGAAGGATAATCGAAGTTATTTTGGAAAAAAAAACAGGGAAATTTGTTCGCTTTTCGGAAATATGCAATCAGAAATTGTTCAAACCTCTTGGCATGAATAGTGCTGCATTCTACTTATATGAAGGAGATCCACGTATATCAAAAATACCTCAACTTTATGGAGCTCTGTCAAATGATCAGACTGAGGAATTAGAGGTAAAGCCCTACAGTGAGTGCCTACCAAATATAAATAGCCTTCCAAATTCTGTAACAACAGACCAATATCAAGGTGCTAGAAAATGTGACAGTGGCGATACTGGGTCATGCATGATTGTTAGTGATTACGCAAAATTTTATGAAATGTTACTTGCAGGCGGTTATTCGCAAGAGGGTAAAAAAATCTTAACATCAAATTCAATTAAAGAATTGACACATGGAGAATTTTCAGATCTTATCCGTCATTCAAAATTAGCTCAGGCATTCGGTCTTACTGGGGAGACCGCATCATTTAACTACGGTTGGGCTTTAGAGAAAAAAACAAGCACGACACCTCATTGTAATCAGTGGTCAGGTTATGCTAATAATCATGGGAGGTTATATATTGAGGATGATGCCTATATTTTGATTTTCCCACAATTTATGGCTTCAACACCTGCAGGCTTCCCAATTGGAGACCCAGTTATAAAAGAGCCAATAGTCAAAGCATTTCTTGCAGAGTGGATATAGAAAATTAAACCTTCTCTAGCACTCCAAGCCCAAACAAAGGGGTATGGGTTTTTAGAACGGTTTTTTCTTAGAGTTGATAGGGTGTATATTTAGATCTAACCCAAATCCAAAAAACGTCAAAAAACAGCTAAAAATGATCTAAAATGGCCAAAAATGAGTCAAAATTGATCAAAAATTGACAAAAATTGGTGTTTTTTGATTTTAAGGGTTGATGTAATTTTTTTCACTTAGTTTAAAGCGATTTAACTGTTTTTAAGGGGCTTATACTTCTAGACATTACAGCCGTTGGAATTAGTCCATTCTCATCCTTTATATATAGTTTGAATATCTAAACCAAGGCATCAAGTCTCTCCCTCATAATATCTCTAACCTGAGCTTGTATGCCGCAGGTGTTTTCTTTCGTATATTTTTTAAACTTATTAAACTGGTAGTTATATGTTTTAGTACTTTTTTTCTTCAGTCCCATTTTGTAGCTATTAGCGAATTTTTGTAGGTTTTGGCACGTTTTTCAACTTTGTCAACGTAGATCACTAAAGTAATCCGAAAGCTATTTACATGAATCCTTGTATTGTGATGGAGTACATGACTTTATGATTTTAAAAACTCTATTAAAATTCTTTTGAGAACTAAATCCCGATTTTTCTGCAAGTGCATCCATAGAATAATTTTCTAAGTAACCTTCATTGATTAATTTGCATGAAAATTCAACTCTGTGAGAGTTAATGTAAAGTGGCACAGTCTTATTAGAAAAATTCTTAATACTTTTTCGTATCAATTCATTTCTTATTCCTAAATCCACTGCTAAATTAGCTGGCATGAAATTAGAGTCTCTGTAATTGCTAGTAGTGATAAAATAATTTGTTATTTCTTCAAAAACATTGATAAGATCATCATCACCCTTTTCGATATTTTTAATACTGGCGAGCCTTCTAATTAATTTGGGCTTGATAACTAAAAGTAAAAGGGTGAAAATTGCAATTAGTTTAATTGCAATTATTAAATAGGGTAATTCAATATTTTGTAAAAAAAGTGATATAGCAATTAGCGTAGTAATGCTTGTTATAGAAATTGGTACGTAATAATATATTATAAAATCTGAAATAATTTCCTTCTTTTTAAAGTCTATAATTTCAGCTTTCTTTAATTTAAAATACATGTAAAAAATTAAAAAAGTAAAAAATAATGTGTTTAAAGAATTCATAAAAAACAGATCTCCTTTTCCTACAAAATCTGAAATAAAAAATCCTAAGATGTTTTCTGAAGGAACTTGACTATGGGTAAAATCTAACAGTTTAATTCCTATGTTATTTAGATGGTTAAATAATATTAAAAGCAATATAGGTATCAGATATAAAACAGTAATTTTGGATTTCACCATTTCTATCATAGATTTTATAAATAAATAAAAGAATATAAACGCTAACACCCTTCCAATTGATACAAGAACTATAGAGGTCTTTAATTCAAACAATGAATATATACTCATATTTATAGTAGAAATTAGCTGAAATATAAAATGAAATATAAGATAACCTAAGTGGTGCTTGTTTTGATCATTCATTAATAATGAAATCCTAACAATTACAATTATAAGAACAACGTTTAGAAGATAAACAGGATAAATATCCATTTATGGACCTTAGCAAGAAATTAAAAAATGTCTAGTTATAGAATTACTTATTAAGGTATAAATATAATTTTTTTTATTTATTGCCGAGCAATAACTTACTTGAAATTAGGTTTTTAATGCGGTTATAAACTTAAATATAAATTAAAAAGAAATGGTTCTTAATATTTTTAACAAAATTGTTTTAGTTTTTACAATTTGCTTTTTTATATTTTCAAATAATAGTTGTCAAACATTTGATGATTTACAATTCGACAATTTAGCTTTGAGAGGTCAAATTGATAGTCTTAGTCAAAGAATAACTGTGTTAACTGATGAGATTCTTGAACAAAAGCAAATTACTACAAACTTATCTGATCAAATTTCCGAAAATGACGAGGCTATTTCTCAAAATTCTGATTTATTAGAAGATGCCATTGTTGATGTAAATAATCTTGAGGATAATCTAGATACAATTTCTGAGTATGTTGGGCAGATGATCGAGCAGTCAGGGGATTTATCTGGAGACTTAAATAATCTTTTAAATCAAGTCAACCAGCTAGATGGAATTATTGAGGATGTTAATTCTTCAATAGTAAATATAGAGGGAAATCTTCATGCACATGAAGACACTGACAATGATGGAGTAAATAATAATATAGATACTGATGATGACAATGACGGCACGCCAGACACTCAGGATGCGTTTCCGGAGGATCCAGATGAAACTACTGATACAGATAATGATGGTAGTGGAAATAATGCCGATCCAGATGATGATGGAGATGGTATAACTGATCAAGAGGAACAAATTGTTGGTACTGATCCACTAGATAGTGACTCCGATGACGATGGTATTTCAGATCAGCAAGAACAAATTGATGGAACTGACCCATTGTCTGATAATAGTCCAGGAGTAAATAATGACCCGGATTTAGCCCCAGATATTTGTAGCGATTGTCCTCAGAAAATACCAGGTAGAGATATTTTTATAGTTGGAACATCTGAGACTGAAGGGGCTGTATATTGGGTCAATGGGCAAAAAAACTCAATAAATACAAATTCTTTTGGTAGTGATATTGTTGTAAATAATGGTAAAATTTTTGTCAGTGGATATACCTACGGTTCTAAAGCTCACTACTGGATGATTGATGGACAAAACATAACCCAAAACGATCTACCTGGATTTCAGGGTGAAGCTCAGTCCATTGTAGTTCATAATAGTGATGTGTATGTAGGCGGATATTATTCTCATGCTGATGGCATGAGTGGGGCTTACTCATGTTATTGGAAAAATGCAGTTAAATATGATAATTCACCCAGAAATGGGGATCATGGCGCTTCAGGCATTGCTGTAAGTTCTAGTGGCGATGTGTATTTAGCAGGTTATTATTTAAATAATCACCACTATGTACTTCCTGCTTATTGGAAAAATAATCAAAGATCGAATCTATCAAGGAATAATAATCAAACAGATGGCGAAGCAGTTACTGTTCAAATAAGAAGTGACGGCAAGGTAGTTTATGGAGGGACACTTTCACCACCTCATAATTTTCTAGGTTCAATTACCAAGCCTGCGTATTGGATAGGAAGTCAAAGAAATGTAGGCGAAATAGGAAATGTTAATCAAGGTTGGCAAAATTCTGGTGTCCACGGTCTAACGCTAGATGGAAATACTGTATATCAGGCTGGTTGGACAATGAATATGGATGGACAATATCCAACATATTGGAAAAATAAAACAAAAAATATACTACAAGGTACAACCGTCAATGGAACACAATATGATCAAGGTAAAGCTACTGATATTGCTATTGTTGATGGAAAAGTGGTAGTAGTTGGAATGCTAACAGGTGCTCCCTTATTAGATTCTAATGGTGTGCAATATGATTTTGGTGATGGGCCAGAAGTAAATAACGACACCGGTTTTCCTTGCATATGGATAGATGGAACTATCCATGTTTTGGATACAACGGGGAATTTTGAGCTTGGAGGTTTATTTATCAGATAGTTTAACACCAATTGCATAAATTGAAAAGATCTATATTTTACATATTAATTATATTTAGTGAGTTCCTGTTTTCTCAGGAATCTAGCCTTATTTTTAATAGGTTTAACCTAAGTGTTTTTAATCCTGCCTTCGCCGGAGTTGAAGGACCAGCAATAAACTTAAACACAAGAGCTCAATGGATAGGAATTGAGGATGCTCCGCTGACCAATTATCTAATTGTTCACTTCCCTGAGAAAAAAAATGCAACTCTAGGATTAACTATTCAAAATGATAGGGTTTTTGTAGAAAATAAAACACTTTTAACCCTGGACTACAGTTATAGACTTCAATTATCTAACAATTCTAATCTATCATTAGGTCTTAAGGCCGGAGGAATGTTTTTCAATGTTGACACCAATAATATTCCAAGAATTTATACTACACCGAATCAATCCGTTTCCTCACTTGGAAATTATTTCTCACCAGTTTTAGGAGTAGGATTAAGCTTTATTTCAAAAAATATATTTTTAGGGGCTGCAGCTCCTGGATTGCTTAATAAGATAGGTCTCAGTAGAAATAAAGATTGGGAGTTAACCTCTAGAGACTTTACTTACCTTCATCTAAGCGGAGGTTTTAACCTAAATCTATCAGACAAATTTACTATAAAGCCATCTGTTAATTATAGGTCTATTCCTGTGGGTCCAAATTTAATTAATTCAATTCTTGAGATTGATTATGGTAATAGATTCTCATTAGGATCTCTTTTTACCAACAATAATACAATAGGAGCTTTTTTTAAATTAAAAAGTAAAAAAGGATTTCACCTTGGATATGGATATGAGTTTCCATCAGGTAGTGATAATATTTCAATTGACAGCTCTACTCATGAGTTTATGATAAGGATTGATCTGAAAGAAAAGGATATATCAAATTCTTATAGTATTAATAAAGAAACAATAGAGTATGAAAATTAGAAATATATTTTATATCGGGCTATTGTTTTTAATAAGCACACTTGGTTTCGCTCAGGATATATATTTAGCTGGAAATGGGGTTACTATAATTGCAGATCCGTCTGCTGTTACTGGGCAAAATTATCTATTAGGTGGAACAAATTACATGGTTGTTGATAATGCGACAGTTGACGCTCAAGTTGATGCTGGGAATTATAATATTGTAACTACCCGTGTAACTGATATGTCTAATCAATTTTTAAGTAAAAACACTTTCAACTCAGATATATCTCACTGGGATACATCAAATGTTACCAATATGGACAGTATGTTTTCTGGTGCAGTTTTATTTAATCAACCAATAAATAATTGGGATGTTTCAAGTGTTACAGATATGAGTTACATGTTTTATCATGCATATAAATTTGATCAGCCTTTAAATAACTGGAACGTTTCAAACGTTACAACCATGGAATTTATGTTTGGTAGAACAGGAGTTTTTTCTTTAGCTGATGCAAACGATTTCAATCAAGATATAGGGGACTGGGATGTTGGTAAGGTCCTCAACTTTAGGGCAATGTTTAGGTTTAGTCTTTTCAATCAAGATATATCAGACTGGGATACCTCGAGTGTTACCGAAATGACAGGAATGTTTCGTGATGCAACTAAATTTAATCAACCAATAAATAATTGGAATGTTTCAAGTGTTACAGATATGAGTTACATGTTTTATCATGCATATAAATTTGATCAGCCTTTAAATAACTGGAACGTTTCAAACGTTACAACCATGGAATTTATGTTTGGTAGAACAGGAAATTTTTCTTTAGCTGATGCAAACGATTTCAATCAAGATATAGGGGACTGGGATGTTGGTAAGGTCCTCAACTTTAGGGCAATGTTTAGGTGTAGTCTTTTCAATCAAGATATATCAGACTGGGATGTTTCGAGTGCTACAGTCATGAGACAAATGTTTGATCAAACAGGAAATTTTGATAATCGAGGTGTATCTTTAAGTTGTTGGGATACTTCTAGTGTTACTACTATGGATTGGATGTTTTATCTTACTGCATTTAGTCAGGATATTTCTAAATGGTGTGTTCCTCTAATTGGGTCACTTCCAACAAACTTTCAAAATGTTGGTGGAACAAACCCTACCTGGGGAGCAGCATGCTCAGGGAATTCGGTAGTAATTTCTTTTAGTGACGAAACAAAAGCATTTGGTGATCCAAATTTTACAGTCACGGCTACATCTAATCAATTAGGAATCCCGATCACCTATTCAATTGCTGATACAAGTATTGCAACAATTGATGTGTCTAGCGGTGAAATCACCATTTTAAAATCTGGGACTACAATTGTTACCGCAAGTCAAAATGATGGCTTGTGCAAATCAGGTAGCTCAAATATGACGCTTACTATTAACCAACAGAATGTTAATATCGATGCAAATGATATTGTATTGACTTATGGTGATCCACCTTACACTATGTCTGCTACTTCAAGTGTAACAGATAGAAATTTCACCTATACAATTAGCGATGGAACCATAGGATCTATTACAGGAGATGTTTTAAGTGTATTAAAAGCAGGTACTACCTCAATAACAGTCAGTCAACCCTCTAATGATTTATATTCTCCAGTATCAAAAGTAATTAGTCTAATCGTTAACAAAGCAACTCCAACGTTAGACTTCCCAGAAATTATAAAAAACTACACTGACTCAAATTTTACTCCAACACTTACAACTAGCAGCACCGGCGATAGAACCTTTAGCGTCTCAGATACCTCAATTGCTAATTCCTTGGGAAGCTCATTATCTATTACTGGTGTTGGTCAGACAAATGTGACAGTTAATATAGATGAATCTGAAAATTATTTAAGTATTTCAGGAAGTACTACAATCACTGTAAATGTTGCAACTCCAACAATAATTTTTAATGATATAACAAAAATCTTTGGAGACGCTGATTTTGATATTGCCGCAACTTCTAACAGTAGCGGCTCAATGACCTACTCTATTTCCGATTCTTCAGTTGCAACAGTTATTGGTAATACTGTATCAATTATTGGAACTGGATCTACAATTGTGACAGTCAATCAAAGTTCATCAACTTTATTTACTTCTGGATCAGCTTCAATGACCCTTATAGTAAATAAAGCCCCCTTTGATATTTCATGGTATGAGTCTAGTCTTAAAAAAGTATATACCATTGGTCAATTTGAATTAAAACAACCTACTTATCCATCATCTTATGATGGCATGATAAGGTATTCCTCATCGAATATATCGGTGGCTAGTTTATCAGGGAGGGTTGTTAATTTTAACAAGATTGGAAGAGTGCTTTTAAGTGCAAAGTTTGAAAGATCTAAAAATTATCAAGATGCAACTGTCTATGTAGTTCTAGATATATTAAAGGCTAACCAGGCAATAATTCCTTCAGAATTACCAACTGAAAAACCTCTCAAGGATTTTACTTCAATTCCAATATCTGCCTCATCAACCTCAGGCGCTCCAGTCTATATAGAGGTAATGGATGGATCTGCAGCTTCTATATCAGGAACACTGGGTAACTACGAGCTAGTGACTAACAATCAGACAGGTGTGGTTACAATAACATATTTCACAGTTGAAAATGATCATCCGAACTACTATCCTGCTAAACTTCAATTCTCTCTAGATATAGTTAAGTTAAACCAGAACATAAGTTTTGTACCTGAGCCAGCTATCGAAATTATTTATACTGAAGATTTAGAAATTTCAATCGATGCAATATCAGATTCTAATCTGGATGTGAGTATTGAAAAACAAGATAGAGGTACAAGTACTTTTGAAAATAAAACCCTTTCCTTTAATGATGTGGGTGAAGTTTACATTACAGCTGAGCAACCGGGAAATCAATTTTATAACCCAGCAAAAGCAAACAGGGTAATTACAGTTATTCAAGGTTTAACAGAACTATCCAATTTTTCTATTCCTGATAAATTTGTTTACGATGACGACTTTGAAATTACTCCCCCAATTTCCTCAAGAGATGGAGAAATTATTTACACAAGTGATAATCCAGATGTTGCTGTAGTTTCTGGAACAACGATTATTATAGTTGGAGTTGGAACATGTAATATTACTGCTCTGATGAACAGTACAAATTTCTACAGATCAGCATCAATTAGTGCAGAATTTATTGTAAAGCCAAGGGATACTGATAATGATGGAGTGCCTGATGATATTGACAACTGCCCTGATGTTGCAAATCCAAACCAATCAGATGATGATATGGATGGAATAGGCAATTACTGCGATCCAGATTTTCCAATGTGTGAGGGTTGCCCACTGCCTGAAAATGAGATCAAAGTCTCTAGACTTGTTACGCCAGATACATTTGGTCCTGAGTCAACATGGCAAGTTATAAATATTGAAAACTTCCCTAATTCAAGGGTTTCTGTTTATAATAGAAATGGGCAATTAGTTTTCCAGAAAAATGCTTATCAGAACGATTGGAATGGTACCTACCAAGAGACAGGAGAATATTTATCCGCAGGACCCTATTATTTTATTGTAGAGGTTCCCGAGATAAATGAACTTAAAAAAGGGTGGCTATACCTTAATTACTAACTAATTTAAAAATGTATAAAGTAGTTAGAACTTTAGATTTACTTTCTCAAACCTTGTTTGACTCTAGACCCTATTTCATAACCTTATTTTTATTTTTAAATACAAGTTTGTTTTCTCAAAACAACGAAAATCAATGGATTATTTCAGCGGGTTATAGTGCAGTTGACTTATACCCTTCAGGTGCTGAGGTAGGAAGGCCCTATTACCCTCAGGGAAAAATTTTTGAAGATTTTTTTAATGTTTCCGATCACTGGAATTTTGGAGGTCCAACGATTTCTATATCTAAATTAATATCGAAGAGTTTTTATTTAGGAATAGAGATGTCTATCAATGATATAAAAAAAATTGAAGGTCAACAAAAAATTGACTTTCCATACTACTCGGGTGAGGTGTTTTTGAGAAAAACATTTAATAATAAAAAAAGATTGCGGCCATTTGTTAAAAGTGGATTTGGAATTTCAGGTATAGATAGAGGTTTGTTTGGAGATTCGATCCCCTTTAGCCAATATTTTTCAAAAACACTGTCTCCAAGTTTTGGGGCGCAATTTAGAATTACCAATCATATTGGGATTGAAATTTCATCATCTTTTAACAAGGCATTCGATAAAAAGGGAATTAGCCACTTAAGACATAATTTTTCAGTCTATCTTGGATTAGGAGATACTGATAAGGACGGGGATGGAATTATTAACAGAAAAGATAAATGTCCAAAAATACCAGGAGACCTTGAATTTAACGGGTGCCCTGATACAGATGGAGACGGTATACCTGATTCTGAGGATAAATGTCCCGAGGTTTCTGGTGAAATAGTAAACAATGGTTGTCTCGAGGCAGAAAATTTATCTGAAGAAAATAAAATTCTAGATGATGAAAATTTGGAGACCCAAATTGGAACAGAGAGTCCTACTATTTCCGATAATATTTCCAGTATTGACCAGCAATCATCAGAAGATAAACTTGGTGCCTTTGAGGATGAAAAAATATCTAAAATAACATTACCTGATGAGCAGATGCTAATTTATTTTCCTGCAAATAGTTCAAGGGTGCTAGGGAAAACGACTATAAAAAAATTAAATAATGTTGTTTCTACTCTTTTAAACCAAATGGATTTAAAAGTTTTATTGGAGGGTCACTCCTCTAATGATGGGGATTTCACTATTAATTTGAACCTATCTCAGCAAAGAGCCAACATTGTCAAAGATTTCCTTATTGGAGAGGGGGTAGAATCAAATAGAATAAGTGTAAAGTCACTTGGAGAAGATGAGCCGATTTATGATAATAATACATCCCAAGGCAGAGCGCTAAACAGATGTGTATTGATTATAATAAGGTAATAAATTAATGGTTTAAAATTTTAGTTATGGACTTTGATTATTTGTTTTATTCCGAATTACCTAAAGGGGTTAAATCTGTTTATGTTAATGGAAAAAGAATGACTATCGAGGAATTTCAGAAAGCTAAAAATGATTTTTTACTTAAAAAAAAGACCAAAACTAAGTCTAGTAAAATCCCAAAAAAATGAAAAAGCTTATCATTTTTTCATTAATATTTTTCTGTAGTTGTAATAAATCAGACGATTCCTCAGGCTCTTTAAATGAAATTATCTCAGGAAAAAACTTATACGTAGCTGGATATATTAATGATGAAAATAAAAATAGCCTAGCATGCTATTGGAAAAATGGTAGAAGAGTAGATTTAGGTGAGGGTGAATTAACAGATATAACTGTGAGTGAAGGTAAGGTTTATTCATGCGGCTATAGCTATGGAGGCGGCGCGTCTTATTGGATAGATGATACCCCTTACGACATTGAGGGAAATGATGCAGAGGCATACTCAATTGACGTCTATAATGGTGATGTTTATTTAGCAGGAAGAGATAATGGGGCTTGTTATTGGAAAAATGGTGCCAAAATAAAATTATCTGGGGGTGACTCCTCTGCTTATGGAATTGCTGTAAGAGAAAATGGAGATATTTTTGCAGCAGGATATTATGTTAACAATCATCACATGATTATTCCTGCAGTATGGAAAAATGGAAAAAGGGTCAATTTGAGTGTTCCTAAACATGGTGATGGAGAGGTTAAAGCCGTAAAAATTTATGATGGTGCGCCTTACTATTTTGGAATGACCATGAAACCCAATAATATGACAGGCTATGTTCCGAAAGCCTCTTATTGGAAGGGAGGAAGAAGGACCGATTTAACCAATGGAGGAGGATTCAATCAAAGCATCTACGGAGGAGAGTGAAACGGAGGTTGTGTTAGTGAGGGTAATATCTATGTTACAGGAATGATAGACCATATTGCAGACGGGGGTGATAATGGAGAGATAGTTGAGGGTAGTGGTGGGACATATGCCCATTATTGGGTCAATGGAGATAAAGTAGATTTAGAGGGTGGACAATGGAATAATATGTGGGTTAGTAATGCATATGACATAGCAGTTTCGGATGATATTGTCATTGTTTCAGGTGATGTTGCTACAAATATGCAAACTCAAGTCCCAGCAGTATGGGTAAATAACGATTTAACTTTGCTTGAGGGGAATAATAGACATGGAATTGCAAATGCTGTTTTTATTGACTAATTATTGAAGAATTTAGGTGCAAAGGAAAAATGGAATCCTTGTTAGATGGCTTTGCTTGACTTATTAAAAGAGATATCACTAAATTTATTTTTTAAATTAAAAATATTAAAAGTATTAAAAATATTAATTTTTTTTTGAAAATCGTCAGGATTCAACTGGTGTTGATCTTTTTATCACCTGTATTTTTACAATCTCAACAGTCAAGTATAATTTTTTCAAAAGTAAATTTCAGTATATATAACCCCGCTTATACTGGTGTTGAAGGTCCTTCTCTTATTTTAAATTCTCGATTGCAATGGATTGGGATTGATCAGGCGCCTAGGACAAACTATTTGCTTTATCACCTTGCACCCAAAAAAAACGTTCTGTTAGGTGTTTCGGCTATAAATGATCGCGTATTTATTGAAAACAAAACTTACTTAACATTAGACTACAATTACAAGCTACAAATTGACCAGGAAAAATCTGTATTTCTTGGAATTAAAGCAGGTGGATTTTACAATAATATAGATACCAACAAAATTCCTAGGATTTTTAATGAGGCTAATCCACTACTTTCAGCGGTTGAAAGTTATTTTAATCCTATCATTGGAGTTGGATTTACCATGATTGCTCCTAATTTTTTTGTTGGATTAGGGACACCAAATCTTTTTAACAGTAAAAGGTTTAAGCAGACAGGGGAATTAGAGCCATCGGCTCAAGATTTAACACTGTATCATTTAACGGGTGGATTAAAATTAACTCTAAACAGTAAATTAAGCCTTAATCCATCAATTATTTATAGATCGATTTACGATTCCCCTAATTTTATCAGTGGAAATATTTCTTTTTCATATGACGAGAAATTTTCAATAGGAACAGGCGGATCAAATAATGATAATCTATCTGTATTTTTTAGTTCTATAAGCAAAAATGGATTTCAGTGGGGTTATGGTTATGAATTTTTAAATGGTTCTGCTGTTGAGGCTATAAAAAGTCCAACACATGAGATTTTTCTTAAAATTAATTTAGGTAATTCAGACGATTCAGAGGTAAACGAGGAAAATGAGGATGAAGATGAAAAATAATTTATTTATTCTTTTTATAATATTGTTTTGTGGATTTTTTTCCTTTTCACAAAATCTAAACATCACTATTGATGGTAATGGAATAGTGTCATGCCCCTCAGGTCTTACTGCTCTTGGAGATTTTAATGATATTAGTGGTAAAAGGATTTATGTTGTTGATGAAACATTATTAAGGGAAGTCACGTCCACAGGAAGTTTCACCACAGGCGGCACAAATTATATTCCAGCCGATTTAAGTTGTGTATGTACTACACGGGTAACAAACTTAAATGATCTTTTTGTCTCGACACCTACTTTTAACGATGATATTTCTAATTGGGATACCAGTAATGTCACAACAATGGAGCAAACATTTTTTGGCACTGTTTCTTTTACTATTAATATAAATTCGTGGGACGTTAGCAGTGTAACTGACATGGATGGAATGTTTAGAGGAGCAACATCATTTAATCAGCCTTTAGATAATTGGAATGTTGGTAATGTCACTACTATGTCAAATATGTTTCGAGAAGCTTCAGCATTCAACCAACCTCTAAACAGCTGGGATGTCAGTAAAGTTAAATATATGCAGTTTTTGTTTAAATCGACAATTTATAATCAACCCCTAAATAATTGGGATGTTAGTAGTGTTTTAAATATGCAAGAGATGTTTATGGGTAGTGATTTCAACCAACCAATTAATAATTGGGAAGTGGGTAGTGTCACTAACATGTATCGTTTATTTAGACAGTCTGATTTTAATCAACCCTTAAATAATTGGGATATGAGTAAGGTGGTAAATCTTGGTCAGATGTTTTATGGAAATACAGGTAATTTTAATCAACCTTTGGATAATTGGGTTTTATCAAGCGCTAACTCCATATCTTTTATTTTTGAAAATTGTAGGTCATTTGATCAGCCATTAAACAATTGGGACACCAGTACAATCACAGATATGCGAGGTGCTTTTAAGGGTACACATTCTTTTAATCGGCCTCTAGATAATTGGGATGTTAGTAATGTAACAAGAATGGATGATATGTTTCGTGACGCACGGATATTTAATGAAAACATTGATAATTGGGATGTTTCTAGTGTAACTAGAATGCATGAAATGTTTAAAGATGCTAGTGTATTTAATAGAAATATTTCTGGATGGACAACTACAAGTTTAACAGATTTATCTGGAATGTTTTGGAATGCTATTGCGTTTACTAAAAATTTAAATGGTTGGAATGTTTCTAATGTTAATAACATGAACAATACATTTAGAAATGCTGATGCTTTCAATCAACCTTTAAATAATTGGAATACAAGTAACGTTTCACTGTTAAGTGGAACCTTCAGAGCAAATGAAGTATTTAATCAAGATCTTTCTAGTTGGGATACTTCTAGTGTTACTCATATGCAAGAAACATTTATGAATAATACTGTCTTTAACAACGGCCAATCCTCGGGGGTATCCAATACATTGCAATGGGATACTTCAACTGTTACAAGAATGGATAATATGTTTGAAGAAGCCACCGCTTTTAATGGTAACATCAGTGGTTGGAATGTTTCTAATGTTACTCAAATGGACAGAATGTTTTTTAACGCAAGAGTTTTTAATCAAGATCTCTCTAATTGGAATACTTCAAGTGCAACAACTCTTCAAGGAATGTTTAATGGAGCAACAATTTTTAATAATGGGCTTTCAGCTGGTTTATCTTCAATGATTATGAATTGGAGCACTTCAAGTGTTACAACTATTGAATCTACTTTTGCAAGTGCACCCGCATTTAATGGTAATATCAGTGGTTGGGATGTAAGTAATGTTACTGTGGCAAATAACCTTTTCAATGCTGCCACAAATTTTAATCATCCTTTGGGCGGATGGGATGTAACATCAATTAATAATATGAATAATATGTTTGCAGCGGCTTCTTCATTTGATCAAGACCTCAATTGTTGGTGCGTGGTACACAACCCCAGTAGATCATCTTTTAGTAATAGTTCACCTATAAATTCAAAACCACTTTTTTTACCAAGATGGGCCGAACCTTGTGACCCATCAATCAGTTTTTCCACTTCGGTGATTAGCCAAGATGATAGCCCAATATCTCCCACTATTATTAGCTCAGGTGGAACTTTTACTGCCTCTATTACAGGTGGAATCGTACATAGAGTAAATCAGTGGGGTTCAGGCAGAGCAGATTTTTTAGATATTAATGCAACTACTGGCGAAATTAATCCAACGACCTCTCTTTCTGGAGTATATGATATAACCTACTCAACTGGGGCCTGTAAAAGTTTTACAACATCAATTACTATTCGCTCGGTAAATAATCCATTGAACCAACTAAGCTACACATCTAGTTCAGTTTGTAAAAGTATTGGTGGTACACTCTCCCCGACAATAATACCCACAAACTCTCACGCTACAGTTCCTAGAATATACATTGATCCAGGAAATCCAATAAGTTATCCCAATATAGGAAATGCTCCTAATGGTGAGACCATCGTCAATTTAACTACCAACTCAGGCTTTACTCATTGGGAAGATGGAGTTGTTGCTGATGTTTCGGGGAACCATCCAAATTATATGATAATATCTGATAATAATGGAGTAGTTCACAAACCAGGATATTCATGGGAATTACTTCCTGGGGCCACTGAAAATAATTTTATTACCGATCAGGGTGGTGATAGGGGTTATTTTCCACGTGAATCGTCCTCTATTTCTATGTGGGTTAAAGAATCTAGTTGGTCAAGTACTACATTTTTATTTGACTACACCAATGGAGGGGATACAGATGGAAAAATGTGGCTTTCCACTATTAATCCCTCAGGCGAGCTTCGCTGGCATATTAAAACTGGAGCAAGAAAAAAAATAACCTCTACCGCCACTGATATAGCAACAAGTGCAGCTCTTGCATATGGTGTTTTTGCAGCAGATATGGACGGGGATGGGGATATGGATATCCTATCCGCTTCTAATGCTGACAACACCATTGCTTGGTATGAGAATAACGGGGATGCAAACCCTACTTGGACCGCTAATGATATAGCAACTGATGCAGCTGGTGCAAACTCTGTCTTTGCAGCAGATATGGACGGGGATGGAGATATGGATATTGTATCGTCTTCTGCTAATGACAATACCATTGCATGGTATGAGAATGATGGTAATGCAAACCCTACATGGGCGGCGGCTGATATAGCAACAAGTGCAAATAGTGCAAGATCTGTCTTTGTAGCAGATATGGACGGGGATGGGGATATGGATATCGTATCGGCTTCTTATAATGATAACACCATTGCTTGGTATGAGAATAATGGTAATGCAAACCCTACATGGACCGCTACTGATATAGCAACAAGTGCAGCTGGTGCACTTTCTGTCTATGCAGCAGATATGGACGGTGATGGGGATATGGATATCGTATCTGCTTCAATGCTTGATAACACGATTGCTTGGTATGAGAATAACGGGGATGCAAACCCTACTTGGGCAGCTGCAGATATAGCAACTGATGCAGCTGGTGCAAGCGGTGTCTATGCAGCAGATATGGACGGGGACGGGGATATGGATATTGTATCGGCTGATTTTAGTGATAACACCATTGCTTGGTATGAGAATAACGGGGATGCAAACCCTACTTGGACCGCCGCTGATATATCAACAAGTGCAGCTGGTGCAAGAGATGTCCATTTAGCAGATATGGATGGAGATGGGGATATGGATATCGTATCGGCTGATTTTGGTGATAACACCATTGCTTGGTATGAGAATAACGGGGATGCAAACCCTACTTGGACCGCCGCTAATATAGTAACAAGTGCAAATGCACCAAATTCTGTATTTGTAGCAGATATAGATGGGGATGGAGATATGGATATCGTATCGGCTGATTCTGGTGATAACACCATTGCTTGGTATGAGAGTGTTATTACCTATGGTCAGGAAGACAATGTAAATTCGATGACTAATAATAACTGGCATCACCTAGTCATGACAAGAGATGAATCGGGAAACCCCGCAGGAGGAGGGATTGTTAAATTATATATTGATGGAGTTTTAACTTCTGTTGATTATGGAACTCCAACTGGAGCGCTAGCCACTCCAGGTGATGTAATTTTTGGCAGAAATCAACAAACTCAAAGTGGTGTAAATGGTTTAGGAAAATTCACAGGAGAATTTGGTCCAATTCGGATATTTGCACATGAATTAACGCAATCTGAAATTGAATATGAATATGATATGTTTGCTCTAAGGTATAAACCTGATTCATTTACAGCAACCCCTGCTGGACTTTCAATTAATGCAACCAATGGTATAATCGATGTTTCAAATTCTAGTGGTGGAGTATATCAAGTTACCGCCTCGTGGACAGAGCCTTCAAGTGGAAAAGTTCATACAGCTACTCAATCAATAACTATTAAAGATCCTGATGCTAGTTTTAGCTATTCTGATAATTATTTTTGTCGGGGAAGTGGGGGCTTTGCAGATCCTTCTGTTATTACTACTGGAGGGTCATTTACCGCTTCTCCTTCTACAGGTTTAATTATAGATTCAGTCTCTGGAAGGATAACACCTGATACTTCTACACCTGGAATTTATACTATAGAATATTCATTAGTGGAATGCTCAGCGACATCGACTTTATCAATAGAAATAGTCGCACAAGAAGCTCCCTTAGTTACATACACCAGTTATGATAGTTGTAAGAATGTTGACCCGTCTATTTCTTTTACTCCCACTTTAAGTATTGCGGGGGGGAGCTTTACCTCTTCGCCGCCAGGATTAAATTTAAATTCAGTCACTGGTGTGATAATTCCAAATTCATCTCAATCAGGCAACTACACGATTAATTACACTTCCGCAGGAAGATGTCCAGGTGGAGTAAGTGTTCCATTTATAATTCATCCCCTAGGCAACTCAACCTTTAGTTACCTTAAAAGTTCCTTCAGTAAAACTATCTCATCAATAATTACACCCACGATAAATACAATTGGCGGAACTTTTAGTTCAAGTCCAACAGGATTAAATATAAATACATCAAATGGAGCAATAAATCCAAGTTTATCTGATCTTGGAATCTATACCATATTGTATAATCAAGGTTTATGTTCATCAGTTTCATCAAGTGTAATTGAAATAAAAACTCTAAATGTAATACTTACTGATAGTGATGCTGATAACGTAGTTAGTCCATTAGACACAATAACTGTGACAGCTACATTTTCTGAACCTGTTCAATCTGCTCCAAAAGTTAATTTTTCTGGAGCTGGCCCCAATAATATAGATATGACTGCTACTGGTTCATCCTCAGTATGGACATATATTTTTGATTTTCAATCTTTTTCAGTTTCTTCAAGCTTATATACCCTAACTGTAAGTGCTACTGATCTTGAAGGAAACCCCTATGACGGAAATGATAATATTATTTTTGATTATAGGTTACTTGATCCTCATTTATCACTTTCTAATATTGTAAAAAACTTCAAAGATCCAGATTTTAATCTTTCTGCTACAACAAGTAGCTCTGGTAATTTATCATATGCTATAGCCGATAGTTCGGTAGCTACAGTTAGTGGAAGTACAGTCTCAATATCTGGTGCTGGTTCAACAATAATTACGGTTAATCAACTCCTATCAGGCATTTATAAAGCAGCAACAGCTACTGCAACATTAACTGTAAATAAAATAGCTCCAACAATTCTCTCTGAGATAGTAACTAAAATCTACGGAGATCCTGATTTCAGTGTTTCAGCTATCTCCAGTAGTACGGGTACTTTTTCATATCAGGTTATGGATACTAGTGTAGCGAGTAATACAGGAACTAATTCTATAACAATTACTGGAGTTGGAACGACAACAATTATAATATCTCAAACCGCTGATGTTAATTTCTCAACCGGTAGTAAAACAATCATACTTTATGTAAGTAAAGCTGTCCCAACTATAATAACTTCAAATGTAGTAACCAAAACATATGGTGATCCAGATTTTAATCTTACAGCCACCTCCAGTAGTACAGGAGTTTTCTCTTTTAATGCATTAAACTCTTCAGTAGCCTCAATTTCAAGTAATACAGTAAACATAACTGGAGCAGGCACAAGTACAATAATAGTAAGTCAAGCATCAGATGGATTGTATAATGCAGGTTCAACTTCCTTAACATTAATTGTCTATAAAGCTGATCCAATTATTCATTTTCCAGACGTCACAAAAACATTTGGTGATCCAGACTTTCTAATATCAGCCACATCAAGTAGCACGGGAGATTTTGCATATTCAATAGATGACTTAAGAATTGCTTCACCAGTTTCTTCGATTGGTAACTCAACATCAACAATAAATGCAATTTCATCTAGAGGAAGTTTATCTAGATCATCAATTTTAAGTTTGTTTATTTCAATTTCGAAGGCAGGATCAACCACCATTACAGCAATTCAAGCTGAGGATAGTAATTATAAATCAGCAACAGCTACTGCAACCCTTACCATAATTAAAAAGGATTTAGATAGCTCAGTTTGGTATCCAACATCAACAATAACAAGGACCTTTGGAATACCTCCTTTTGAAATTGTATTACCAAATGTAGATTTAAATTACAATGGGGTGTTTAATTTCAGATCATCTGACCCAAGTATTGCAAGTGTTTCATCCAGTACTGTTACAATTAATAGTATTGGAACAGTAACCTTATTTGCTGATTTGTCTGCAGATGAAAACTATAATGCAAAAACCGTTACAGTAACCTTGATTGTTAGTAAGGCTAATCAATCCATTATTGTAGAACCATTTGACCTTGTAAAACCCTTAAAAGATTTTTCATCATTTACTGTTTCTGCAACATCAACCTCTGGTGCTCCAGTTATTATATCTTTAGCCCCTGGATCTGCTGCTAGTCTCTCTGGGACAGTTGGAAATTATACTATAAACAATATTAATCTCACTGGAATTGTAACCATAACCTTTACAACTGATGCAAGCGCACATCCAAATTATAATTCAGCTACCGTCACTTTGGTTGTTGACGTGATTAAGACGAATCAAAATATTACTCTAAGCCCTGAACCCACAGAATTCCTCTACTATGAAGAAAATTTAACATATATAATAAATGCATTTAGTGACTCTTCACTAAACGTTGATTATCGGATAATCTCAGGAACTAATGCTGTTTTAAATGGAAATACTCTAGAAATTCTTGGTATTGGAGAGTTGAAAATTGAGGTCAGTCAACCTGGGAATAGTTCATTTAACCCTGCTGTAAGTAGAAGTTTTATAATAAAAGTTCTTCAAGGAATGACTATTTTATCAAACTTTAATATTCCAGATAAATTAATCATTGATGATGATTTTGTAATATCACCTCCTTCTTCAAATAGACCTGGAATAATTAAGTACATTAGTAGTAATCCCAATATTGCTGTAATAGTTGATGATCAGATAATAATTAAAGGAATAGGTTCTTGTACCATTTCAGCTATTCAAATTGCGACACCAGATTATAAGTCTGCTTCGATAAGCACTATTTTTACTGTTAATGATACTGATTGTGATTCAGATGGGATAGGAGATACAATAGATGAAGATGATGATAATGATGGGGTTAAAGACACTCAAGAAACACTTAACGGGACAGATCCATGTGTTTTTGATACGGATAATGATTTATTGGGAGATGGTGAAGAAAATCAAATTGGAAGTGATCCGAATAATAGAGATACCGATAAAGATGGAATTATAGACGGGCTGGATGATTTCCCGCTGGACCCTAATGAATCTGTTGATTCTGATGGTGACGGGATAGGCGATAATTCAGATGATGATGTTAATGGTGATGGATTTTCTGATCAGCAAATATTTGTATCAGCGCTTGTAACTCCCGGTGTGAGGGGTAATGAAGCTACTTGGAAAGTGATTAATATTCAAAACTACCCAAAATCAAAAGTATCGATTTATGACAGAAATGGTCTTCAGGTCTATAAGAAGATTAATTACCAAAATGATTGGGCTGGAACTTTTAAACAAACCGGAGACTTGCTTCCGGCAGGATCTTATTACTATATAATTGAGGTGTCTGATAATAATAAAGTTCTTCAGGGGTGGCTCTATTTGACCTATTAAGTCTTTCTTTCTAAATTTATCTTTTTACTCTTACCGACATTGATTACAATATATTTGTATCTTAAAATAAGAGTGACAGAATAGGATTTGGTGTAATAAATCAAATCTCTTCTCTGTGTAAAAAAAATGCAATTAATATGTATTTTTTTTTATCTTTAAAAAATTATAGAAAAGAACAAAACTTTGATCAAAATGAGAAAATTATTTTTTGCCCTAAGCCTTGTTGGGATGTTGATGTTCCAAACACTGTCTTTCGCTACAACATTTTTAAATCCAACCATTCAGGAAACTGAGCAACAAGAAGAAGCTGTTGAGGAAGAAGCCATGGTTGAAGAAGCTCCAGTAATGGAAGAGCCAGAAGTTTTGGAAGAAGAAGCAGCAGCTCCCGAAGAAGCTTCTTTTACACAAGAACTTAAGAAAAGATTTATCGAAGGAGGCCCAGGATTTATGGGAATCGTTTTGATTTGTTTGATTCTTGGTCTAGCCATTGCTATTGAGCGTATTATTTACCTTAATTTGGCGTCTACCAATTCCCAAAAATTGACTGCTGGAGTTGAGGAAGCCTTATCTTCAGGAGGTGTAGAAGCTGCCAAGGAACTTTGTAGAAATACAAAAGGTCCTGTTGCATCCATCTTCTATCAAGGTCTCGACCGTGTCAACGAAGGTGTTGATAGTGCCGAAAAAGCTGTCGTTGCTTACGGTGGTGTTCAAATGGGACAATTGGAAAAGAACGTTTCTTGGATTTCGTTATTCATTGCTTTGGCTCCTATGCTTGGGTTTATGGGAACCGTAATCGGGATGATTCAGGCTTTTGATAAAATCGAAGCTGCGGGGGATATGCAACCCTCACTAGTTGCAGGGGGTATTAAAGTAGCCCTTTTGACTACCGTTTTTGGTTTGATTGTAGCCATTATCCTACAAGTTTTTTACAATTATATCATTGCCAAAATTGATAGTATTGTCAACGACATGGAAGATGCTTCCATCAACTTGATTGACATTTTGGTAGCTCAGAAAAAATAATTGGAAATATGAAGATTCAGAATATAATCAAAATAGTCAGTGCCGTTATTGGCGTACTGGCTGCCTTTTTCCTACTTAGGATCATAAGCACTGGTGATGATGATATCAAAATGGCCGCTACTATGGGTGATTTTGGTGCCGTTTCTCCATTGGTGGAATTGGCTCGAATTGTATTGTTCATCACGATAGCCGTAACCTTGATTTTTACACTTTTAGGATTGTTCTCTGACCCTGCTAAATTAAAAAAGGCTGCGATTTCGGTTGGACTTTTTTTAGTGGTTATTGTGATCTCTTATGTGCTTTCTGATGGAGTCGAAACGCCGCTCAAAGACGGTGAAATGTTGTCTGCCAGTGGTTCTAAATGGGTCGGTACGGGCATCAGAACATTTTACATACTTGCTGCAGTAGCCATCGGTTTGATGTTGTTCTCAGGAGTAACTAAGATCATAAAAAAATAATTAGCCATGGCCAAAAGATCAGCACCAGAAGTTAATGCAGGATCAATGGCAGATATTGCCTTTTTACTGTTGATTTTCTTCTTGGTAACCACTACCATTGAAACGGACAGTGGGCTTAACAGAAAACTACCTCCCATTGAGGATATTGAAGACCCTCCAATAATCAAACAGAAGAATATTTTTACTGTGGTGGTCAACAAAAACAATCAATTGCTGGCGGAAGAGGAGTTGACCGACATTTCAGATTTACGCGCCTTGGCGGTTGAGTTTCTTGATAATGGAGGAGGAGAGGGAGAAGAAGCCTGTGACTATTGTCAAGGGCCGGGTGATCCAAAATCTTCCGACAATCCAGACAAAGCGATCATATCTCTGAAAAATGATAGAGAAACTTCCTACAAAGTTTATATCGCTGTTCAGAATGAATTGGTTGCTGCTTATAATGTGCTGAGAGACCGAGAGTTTATGAGGTTGTTTCCCAACGAGAGGATGACTTTTGTTGAAGCCAACAAGAAGTATTCCGATCCCAGAACTAGCCCAGAGGAGAAACTAAGATTAAGGCCTAAGCTTTCTGAGGTCAAAATATTGTTCCCACAAAAGCTTTCTGAAGCAGAACCCAGTAAAACTAACTAAATAACACAGTGATGTCAAAATTTAAAAAGAAAAAAGGAGGAGATTTACCCGCAATTTCAACGGCCTCTTTGCCTGATATCGTTTTCATGTTGCTGTTCTTTTTTATGGTGGCTACGGTGATGCGTGACAGTACCTTGATGGTTAAAAATCAATTGCCTGCTGCGGATCAAATTCAGAAATTGGACAAGAAAGATCGTGTGATGTATATCTATGCTGGAGAGCCATCTGGTCGCTATGCGGACAAATATGGTACACAAGCCCGTATTCAACTCAATGACAAATTTGCCACCGTTTCTGAAGTAGGTGCTTTTGTTTTATCAGAACGCGCATCCAAACGTCAGGAATTGCAAAACGTCTTGACCACTGCGCTAAAAGTCGATGGTGAAACCAAAATGGGACTGATTTCTGATATCAAACAGGAACTTAGAAAAGTCAATGCTTTGAAAATCAATTACACAACTCGCGTAGGAGATTTCTCTCAAAATATTGATTAAATTTCTATTGGATCAATAAAAAGTGCCCTTAGTGGCACTTTTTTTTATACCATTGTTTGAGTAGATTAGTTTAGCGGGGAAATTATAGAAATATGCCACTTCAACTTTTATTTTATGCAGGAATCTTATTGTTGGGATGTAATGCCTTCGCCCAACAAGATAGTTTGTCAACAAAATACAGGGAAGATCAATTTTACGTGAGTTTTGGTTTACAACTTCAACAAGAGAACATCAGTGGATTCAAACAAAATGGTTTTTCAAATAACTTTCAGATTGGTTTTGTCAGGGACATTCCACTGAGTGCCAAAGGTAAAACAGCAGTTGGTTTAGGCCTTGGTTATGCTTACAACCGCTTGGTGTCCAACCTTTATTTGGACTCAGAAAGAGATAACCCTTGCTTTTTTATCGAAGGCAACGACGAAAACCGACAAACCTATTCCTCAATTGTTATTCCTCTTTCCTTCCGCTTAAGAACGTCCACCCCAGATCGTACTGATTTTTGGCGGTTCTATGGGGGAGTGAAATACAGCTTCAATTTTGCCGAACACTATAAACCTTTTTACGGAAAATCCATTAAAGTTGACTTCATCAGAAAAAACAATGCTTCTGTTTTTCTTTCTATGGGTTATAACACATGGAATATGTTTTTTGAATACGATTTGAATTCTATTTACAAATCGGAGGTAAAGTTTTCGGATGACCGTTATCCCAAGCTTCAAACCATCAAACTGGGCTTGATTTTTTATATACTTTGATCAGATAGATTTTCTGAGTCGAGCGACAGGAATGTCCAGTTGTTCGCGATATTTGGCTACCGTTCTCCTTGCCACAGTATAACCTTTCTCTTTGAGCAATGCGGATAGAGCTTGGTCGGCCAAAGGCTTTTTTTTGTTTTCGTTGGAAATGAGCTTATTGAGAATATTTTTGATTTCAATTGTAGAAACATCCTCTCCCTCCTCATTTTTCATCCCCTCAGAAAAAAGATTTTTTAACAGTTTTACCCCATAGGGTGTGTCTATATATTTGCTATTGGCGACCCTAGAGATGGTCGAAATATCCATGTCGATTTTATCGGCTATATCCATGAGAATCATTGGCTTTAGCTTTTGTTCATCTCCAGTCAAAAAATAGGCGCTTTGGTAATCTACGATGGCATTGATGGTTAGATATAGGGTTTGGTGTCGCTGTTCTATAGCATCGATAAACCATTTGGCAGCATCCAATTTCTGTTTGATAAAAAGTACTGCCTCTTGTTGTGATTTATTTTTATCGGATGCTACAGCATAACCAGTAAGCATTTCCTTGTAATTTTTAGAAATTCGCAATTCAGGGGCATTCCTTCTGTTGAGTGTAACTTTCAAAGTACCGTTTTCAATGGTCAATATAAAATCTGGAACGATATGATTATTTTGACTACTGTCAGAAATGGCACCACCAGGTTTGGGGTTCAACTTGGCGATTTCATCAAAAACACCACGTAATTGTTCTTCAGTTAAATTAAAGCGGTCCTGTAATTTCTGGTAATGTTTTCTGGAAAATTCATCGAAGGCAGAATCAATGATTTTACGGGTTAGTTCCACTTCTGGGCGATTTTTTTCTTTACGGCTCAATTGAATGGATAGGCACTCTTGAAGAGTTCTGGCTCCTACGCCGGGGGGATCCAACGACTGTATTTTTTTGAGGATCCTTTTCAGTTCCTGTTTATCTACAATGATGTTTTGGGTAAAGGCCAAATCATCGATGATATCTTCCTCTGACCTTCTGAGATAACCACTGTTGTCAATGCTCCCGATTAGAAATTCAGCAATGGGTCGTTCCTCGGTGGTAAGGATTAAATTTTGTAACTGACTTTCAAGATATTCGTGAAAACTAATTCCTCCAGAAAAGGGGATCTCACTATTTTCATCATCAGCCGATTGATTGTTAGATTGGATTCTGTAGTTAGGGATTTCATCATCACTGAGGTAGGCATCAATGTCAATATCGTCGGTATCAATTTTTTGATCATTCTGATACTCGTCATAGGGATCGGTGGTTTCTATTTCATTTTCATCTAGCTCTTTTCCATTTTCAAGGGCGGGGTTTTCCCCAATTTCCGATTGAATGCGCTGCTCCAAATCCAATGTGGACAATTGAATGAGCTTCATCAACTGAATTTGCTGAGGAGACAGTTTTTGAGATAGCTTTATCTGGAGCTGTTGTTTTAACATATTATGAAATAGCTTTCATAAAGATAAAAAAAGTCAGGGGAGCTATACGAATTAAAATGCTGCGTTTTGAGGAGTACGTGGAAAAGGAATAACATCTCTGATGTTGGACATGCCAGTGGCAAAAAGAACCAAACGTTCAAATCCTAAACCAAACCCACTGTGTGGAGTGCTCCCAAAACGTCTTAAATCCAAGTACCACCAAAGTTCTTCTGCATCAATTCCCAATTCTTCAATTCTTTTTTCCAATACCTCAAGACGCTCTTCTCTCTGCGATCCACCCACGATTTCACCAATGCCTGGGAAGAGGATATCCATTGCACGAACGGTTTTTTGATCCTCATTCATACGCATATAAAAGGCTTTGATCTTGGCAGGATAATCATAGAGGATCACTGGCGCATTGAAGTGTTTTTCGACAAGATAACGCTCGTGTTCGCTTTGCAAATCGGTTCCCCACTCTTCGATCAAATAGTCGAATTTTTTCTTTTTATTGGGCTTTGAATTTTTGAGAATATCGATTGCTTCTGTGTAGGATACCCGCTTGAATTCATTCTGGACTACAAACTTTATTTTTTCCAACAGACCCATAGGACTTCTTTGATTTTGTGGCTTTGTCTTTTCCTCATTGGCCAAACGTTGGTCGAGGAAAGCCAAATCTTTTTCACATTTTTCCAAAATATACTCAAGGGTGTACTTGATGAATTCTTCGGCCAAATCCATATTGTCATCCAAATCGTAGAAAGCCATTTCGGGTTCAATCATCCAAAACTCGGCCAAATGACGGGAGGTGTTTGAATTTTCCGCCCTAAAAGTGGGCCCAAAAGTATAGACATTTCCCAGTCCTTGGGCATAAGTTTCTGCTTCCAGTTGTCCAGATACAGTAAGATTGGTTTCTTTTCCAAAAAAATCTTGTTTGAAATCAACAGCACCCTCCTCATCAATCGGTGGTTTTTTGGGGTCTAAAACCGATACACGGAACATTTCTCCAGCACCTTCAGCATCACTTCCCGTTATGATGGGTGTGTGGACATAGCAAAAGCCTTTATCCTGAAAAAACTGATGAATGGCAAAAGAAAGTACAGAACGAATTCTCATCACTGCACTGAAAGTAGCTGTTCTTACCCTAAGATGCGCTTTTTCTCTTAAGAACTCAAAACTGTGTTTTTTGGGTTGTATGGGATAGAGATCCGGATCGGCTTCTCCAACGATTGTAATCGTATCGACTAATACTTCTCGAGATTGACCCTTTCCCATGCTTTCAACGAGTTGACCTTTAATCTCAACCGCTGCACCTGAATTTATTTTTTTGAGCAAGCTTTCATCCGTATTTTCAAAATCCACAACACACTGAAGGTTTTCAATTGTGGAACCATCATTAAGGGCGATGAATCGGTTGGCTCGAAATGTTCTCACCCAACCCCTGACCACTACGGTGTCGTACTTTTCGGGGTGACTCAATAATTCGGCTAATCGAGGGTGTTTCATGCTCATCAATTTTCTGGGCAAAGATAGGTTTATTTACAAAATAGGTTTAGGATTTTTTTCTGTCCTCATCAGAAATAATATTAATTTTGGGAGCTTTGATTACCTTTTCGTTGCTAACGGTATCTTCCAATGAAATGAGTAAAGAGGGGAGGAGGATCAAATTGGCCAGCATGGCAAAAAGTAGGGTAACCGAAACCAATCCGCCCAAGGCTACTGTCCCACCAAAGTTTGAACTCATAAATACAGCAAATCCAAAGAACAATACAATCGAAGTATAAAACATACTCACTGCGGTTTCTCTCAAAGCGATATATACTGAGGTTTTTATTTTCCACTTATTGGCGATCAATTCTTGTCTGTATTTGGCCAGAAAATGGATGGTGTCATCTACGGAAATTCCAAATGCAATACTGAAAACCAATATGGTAGAGGGTTTGAGGGGAATACCCGAAAATCCCATCACTCCAGCGGTTATGATTAGCGGCAATAAATTGGGGATTAGTGAAATGACAATCATTTTGAAGGATCGAAACATATAAGCCATAAAAACTGCAATCAGTAAAATGGCCAACGAAAGTGAAATGATTAAATTTCGAATCAAATAATGAGTGCCTTTAAGATACAATAAGGTTTTTCCAGTCAGTTTGACATGATAGCGCTCAGGTGGGAATATTCTATTGATCTCTTTTAACAGATCATCTTCAATCTCTTCGATACGATCGGTGGGGATGTCCTTCATAAAAGTAGTTACTCTGTTAAATTGAGCAGTACTGTCGACATAATTTTGCATCAAACCCTTGGAATCCTCTACATTTTTGAGGTAGCTGGCAATAAAAGAATTTTCTTGGGAGGTTGGGAGTTTGTAGTAGTTGGGATTGCCATTGTAATAGGCTTGTTTAATGAATTTGACACCACTCACCGATGAGATCGGAGTAGAGAGTTCGGGAATGTCTTCAATATATTGTTCAAGTTTGTCTATCCTTTTGAGGGTAGAAAGCCTTGTGGCACCCCCTTTCCTTCGGCTGTCAACAATTATTTCTATGGGTACGATACCGTTAAACTCGGCGTCGAAGAATAGGATGTCCTTAAAAAATTCAGACTTTTTGGGCATGTCCTCAATGATACTTCCCGAAATATTGATTTGGTAAATCCCAATGACACCCATTACTAGACTGAAGATGGAGATGATGTAAACATTGATTCTATTGTGTTTGACCCTATCCTCCATCCATTTCACGAATCTTTTTAGATAAAGACTGTTAAGGTGTTTCAAGTGCTTTTTACTGGGTTGAGACATAAAACTATAGGCGATGGGTATGATCAACAGCGAAAGGAGAAAAATGGCTATAATATTGATCGAGGCAACGATTCCAAATTCTTTCAATACTTTACTGTCGGTCAAAATAAAAGTAGCAAAACCCGACGCAGTGGTCAGGTTGGTCATCAGTGTGGCATTACCAATTTTCATGATTACCCTTTGTAAGGATTTGACCATGTTTCCGTGTTTGGCAACCTCTTGTTGGTATTTGTTGATCAGAAAAATACAATTGGGTACTCCGATGACGATAATCAAAGGTGGAATAAGTGCCGTAAGGATGGTAATTTCATAACGGAGCAATCCCAAAATACCAAAAGCCCACATCACCCCAATCATTACGACAAACATGGAGATAAAGGTGGCTCTGAAAGATCTAAAAAAAAGAAAAAAGATCAGACTGGTCAGCAACATGGCGGAAAGAACAAAAACGCCTATTTCGTCAACGATATTCTGGGCGTTTAAAGTTCTGATGTAGGGCATGCCAGAGATTTTGACATCCAAGCCCGTATCCTTTTCAAAGGTATTTATCAAAGGAATGAAGGTTTTGAATATAAAATCTTTCCGCTGTATAGTGTTGACGATATTTTTGTCTAAATAAATGGCAGACTGGATTGTTTGTCCATCTGAGTCGTACAGTATGTTTTTGTAGAAAGGAAGCTCTAAAAGAAGTTTTTGCTTGAATTTTTCAATATCAGAAAGCTCGTAATTTTCAATATCAAAAACCGATTTGAGTACAAATGATTTAAGTTTTTCGTCCTTTACCAATTCCTGAACATTGTTGGTCGATAGGGTAAAATCCACTTCTTGAAAGGAATCAATTTTTCTGTTGAGCACGATCCATTTTTCAAAGATTTTGGGTTCGAAGAATTGTTCTTCTTTAAGGGCGATGACCATCAAATTACCTTCTTCACCAAATGTATCCACAAACGAATCATATTGGATGTTTTCGGGATGAGTACTGGGAAGTAAATTGGCCTCGGTAAAAGTAAACCGCATGTATTGCCATTGTGAACTCAAAAAGAGGGTGACCAATACAATGGCCCCAATGATGAGAAAGCGATTCCTTAGAATTAAGTTCGCAACAGTACCCCAAAAATTATTTTTACGCCTCATTGTCGAAGGGCACCACCAGCCTTGGGGATACTATACAGTTAATATTTCTTTTTCCTTTACGACAAGAATTTCGTCTACTTTGGTAATGTATTGATTCGTCAATTCTTGAATGTCTATTTCAGCATTTTTTTGAAGGTCATCAGAAGTGTCGGTTTTCTTGACTTCGTTGTTGGCATCTTTTCGAGCATTTCTGATGGCGATTTTGGCATTTTCAGCCTCTGCTTTTGCCAATTTGACCAATTCTCTTCTGCGTTCCTCCGTCAATGGAGGGATATTGATGATCAAAGATTCTCCGTTGTTCATTGGGTTAAAGCCCAAATTGGCTTGTAATATCCCTTTTTCAATTTCGGGCAATAACGTCTTTTCCCAAGGTTGGATACTCAGGGTTCTTCCGTCGGGGGTGTTGATGTTGGCCACTTGATCTATTGGAGTGGGAGTTCCGTAATATTCTACCATGACGGCGTTTAACATAATGGGATTGGCCTTTCCTGCTCTGATGTTGAGCAGTTCTTTTTCCAAATGTTTGACAGACAAATCCATACTCTCTTTTGCAGTTTCGGTAATGATAATGATTTCTTCATTCATTTTGGTAACAATTTAAAGATCAACTCGGGTTCCTATATTTTCCCCTTTGATAATTCGGCTAAGGTTTCCTTTGGTATTCATATCAAAAACAATGATGGGTAGCTTATTTTCCTGACTCAAGGTAAAAGCAGTAGTATCCATAACTTTGAGCCCCTTTTTTAACACCTCATCAAATGACAGCTTGTCAAATTTGATGGCGGATTTATTTTTTTCGGGGTCTTCATTGTAGATGCCATCTACTCTGGTTCCTTTTAATATCACATCGGCATTGATTTCAATGGCCCTTAATACCGCTGCAGAATCGGTAGTAAAATAGGGATTTCCCGTTCCGGAACCAAAAATAACCACCCTGCCTTTTTCCAGATGACGGGTCGCCTTTCTTTTGATGAAAGGTTCTGCAATGGCCTCGATTTTGATGGCTGTCTGAAGTCTGGTTGGAACATCATTGTTTTCCAAGGCACTCTGTAATGCCAAACCGTTTATTACAGTAGCTAGCATTCCCATATAGTCCGCCTGAACTCTATCCATTCCTTTACTGGCCCCCGAAACACCTCTGAAAATATTTCCCCCACCTATGACGATGGCGATTTCTGTACCTGTTTGTTGTATTTCCTTGATTTCGGTTGCATACTCGTTCAGCCTTACGGGATCAATCCCGTGGTTTTGGTAACCCATCAGTGCCTCACCACTTAATTTAAGAAGAATTCTTTTGTATTTCATATCTTGGAATTCCACAAATATAGCAAATATAGAGGGAAACTTTATACGGCTTTTAAACTCAAATCGACAGGAATTGCGGCATAGGTGAGGGCTCCCATGGACACATAATCCACCCCTGTTTCTGCATAGGAGACCAAGTTATCTGCACCTATGTTTCCTGAGGCTTCCGTCTCAAATTTTCCATCGATCTTTCCAATATTTTCCTTTAATATTTCGGGAGACATATTGTCCAACAGTATCCTTTTTATCCAAGGAAAACCCATCGCCTGATCGATTTCTATTTCGTTTCTCACTTCGACGATCACTGGTATTTCTAAAGCATTTTCTATCAAATAAGCTTTCGTTTTTTCTAAGGCTTGGGGGAGTCCACCACAAAAATCGATGTGGTTATCCTTGATCATGATAGCATCAAACAAACCCATCCGATGATTGTAACCACCACCAATGGTAACCGCCCATTTTTCGGGATAACGGAATCCTGGTGTTGTCTTGCGGGTATCGAGTATTTTACACTTGGTATGTTTTATCTTGTGACTGAGTTGGTGGGACAGTGTTGCAATACCACTCATTCTCTGCATACAGTTCAGTACCAATCGTTCAGAGGCCAATAGCGACTTGGCTTTCCCCTCGACCTGAAAGGCCACCGCTCCAGCTTCCATTATGTCGCCTTCTTTACAAAGTCGGTTTAAGTTCAATGATGGGTCGAGACGTTGGAAGATCTTTTGAGCCATTGTGATACCGGCGATGACACAATCGTCCTTGACTTTCAAAACAGCCTCCCTTTTTAAACCATCCTCAAAGCAGGCATTGCTACTGTGGTCACCCCCTTCAATATCTTCTTCGAGGGCTTGATCAATAAAGCGATCAATTGCGTATTTATGGGTATCGTAAAAATTATTCAACGTAGTCTTGATTGTAAAAAACTCCTTTGTTTTGTTTTAAGTCTTGAGACTGTTTTATCATCAAATAGGCCACACTTACCATATTCCTCAACTCACAAATCCCCAAAGTCAATTTGTTCTGTCGGTAGATGTCTTGGGTTTCTGAGAAAATATTTTTTAGCTCCATTTCGGCTTCAGTCAGTCCTGATGAGGTTTTGAAAATACCCACTTTAGCGGTCATTAAGTTTTGTAATTGTTTTTTCATTCGACCGATGGCACTGATTTTTTCATTGGAAATATAGTGTTCTTCTTTCCATTCTGGTAGCTGGAGGTAGAATTCTTTTGGGGGCAGATCTTCCTTCATTTGATTGAGGGAATTCAGTGCCGCCCGATGGGAAAACACCAGAGATTCTAGCAATGAATTGGAAGCCAGACGATTGGCCCCGTGCAGGCCTGTATAGCTACACTCTCCAATGGCGTACAAGCCCTTTAGGCTTGTCTCTCCATAGTGATTCACACTAATCCCTCCACAGAAATAGTGAGCGGCAGGGATTACTGGAATGGAATCTTTGGGGGGATTGATTCCAATTTTTTGACAGTTTTCTTTAATGGTAGGGAACTGATTTTCGAATTCTTTTTCGCTGATGGATTCACAATCTAATAGAACAAAATCATCTCCTGTTTCGTTGACCACTTCTGCTATGGATCGAGCCACGATATCTCTGGGAGCAAGTTCGGCCATAGGGTGTTTATCAGTCATGAATCTTTTGCCAGAAACACTTTTAAGAACGGCCCCTTCTCCACGAACGGCCTCCGAAATCAAAAAAGTATTTCCATTGATTTTGGGATAAAGCGCAGTGGGGTGAAATTGAACAAAAGGCAATCCCTCCATATAGACCTTGGCCCTGTAAGCTGCCCCTAAGCCATCTCCCGTAGCGTTTTCGGGATTGGTAGTGTGAGAGAAAAGCTGTCCGCCACCTCCTGTACTGAGGACGGTAATTTGTGCAGATATTTTAATAATTTCTTGCTCCAAATTGGAAATTACATAAGCCCCATAACATCTTTGATATTGGCTTCCACTGTGGTGGTCGGTAATCAGATCAACGAGGGTGTGGTTTTTCAAGAGAGTAATGTTGGAAAAAGTTTTAATTTTTCGGATAAGGGATTTCTGAATTACGAGTCCGGTTTTGTCCTTGTAGTGAACAATTCTTTTTTCGGAATGCCCTCCCTCTTGGGTTAGGTGTAAACCATTTTTTTGCTTGTCAAAGTGAGTTCCCCAATCGATCAATTCTTGGAGGCGTTCATGTCCTTCTTTTACAACAAATTCAACCACTTCCCTGTCACATTCTCCTGCACCAGCAATCAGCGTGTCTTCGACGTGTTTGTCAAAAGAATCTTTTTGAAAGTTGGAGACCACTGCGATTCCTCCTTGGGCATACCGAGTATTGCTTTCCAGCAGACTGTTTTTTGAAATCATAACGATTTCGAGACTCGGATTCTGTTCTGCCATTTTGATGGCATAGGTCAATCCCGAAATACCACTGCCTATGACGAGTATATTGGTGTCCATATTTTAGCCGAGCTTTAACATTCTAGTAATGGGAAGTTTGGCTTTTTCTATAAGGCTTTCAGATAATTTTATTTCGGGCTGTTCATGCTCCAAACACAGGTATAATTTCTCCAGTGTATTGAGTTTCATAAAGGCACATTCACTGCAAGCACAAGTTTCATCCTCTACTGGTGCAGGGATAAACGTTTTATTGGGACAGCGTTTTTTCATTTCGTGAAGGATGCCAGCTTCGGTGGCCACGATAAAGCTTTGCGCGGAGTCTTTTTCTACAAAGTTTAACAAGCCAGAAGTACTGCCAATGTATTGTGCAATGTCAAGAACCTGAGATTCACTTTCTGGATGTGCGATAAATTTGGCGGTGGGGTTTTCCTTGGCGAGGGTTACAATTCTTTCAAACGAAAATGCTTCGTGAACGATACATGATCCATCCCAAAGGATCATATCCCTTCCAGTTTCCTTGATCAGATAACGTCCCAAGTTTTTGTCGGGAGCAAAAATTATAGTTTCTCCATCTGGGATGGAATCAATGACCCTTACCGCATTGCTCGAAGTACATACAATGCTACTCAATGCTTTGATTTCTGCCGAGCAATTAATGTAGGTCACCACATGAGCACCTGGATATTGGTCAATAAATTTCTTAAAAGCCTGAGGGGGACAGGAGTCGGCCAGTGAACAGCCTGCATTCAAATCGGGAAGGATGACTTTTTTAGTGGGATTAATGATTTTGGCCGTTTCGGCCATAAAGTGCACTCCTGCAAAAACAATTATATCAGCCGCTACCTCTTCTGCCACTTGAGCCAAATAGAGGCTGTCACCCAGATAGTCAGCCAACTCTTGAATTTCGGCATCTTGATAGTAATGCGCCAGCAATACTGCCTTTTTTTCTTTTTTAAGTCGTTTGATTGCTGAAACTATATCGAGTCCTTTAGGAATCTCTAAATCCAAGTATCCCTTTCGATCCAGCCTTTTCGATACCTCTTCTGAGGTGAGTTCCATAATCAAATGATTTATACAAAATTATTAAAAATCAAGGACTAAAGGCTTCATCCCAAGATTATATTCCGTCTAGTTTTTTTGTGATTTGATCGGGGGTTAGGGCATCTTCAATGCTATAAGCACCAATGGCTGTTCTTCTCAACTGACTCAAATGTGCTCCGGATTCCAAGGCTTTGCCAAAATCGTGTGCCAAGGATCTGATGTATGTTCCTTTTGAACAGCGGATATCAAAGTGCACATGAGGAAGGTCGATTTGTTTGAAATCAAATGCGTAAAGGGTCACTTTTCTGGACTCAATTTTGGGTTTCTCTCCTTTTCTGGCGTATTCATACAAGCGCTTCCCTTCTTTTTTAATGGCAGAGAAAATGGGAGGGTATTGGTCAATTTCGCCTTCAAACTTTTTTCTAATCGCATCCAATTGCGGTTTGCTGATATGATCAATAGGGAAATTTTGATCTATAGCCGTTTCGAGATCGTAGGAGGGAGTGGTAGCTCCCAAAGTAATGGTTCCCGTATATGCTTTTTCAAGGGCTTGTATTTCACTGATTTTTTTGGTCATTTTTCCAGTACATATCAGTAAGAGCCCCGTGGCCAATGGATCTAGGGTTCCTGCATGACCTACTTTAAGCTTTTTAAGTTTGTATTTCCTTCTTAGAACCCACCTCAGTTTGTTGACCACTTGAAAAGAAGTCCAGTCCAGTGGTTTGTCCACCAACAACAGTTGACCCTCCAAGATGGATTCAAGTGATAAATTCATGTCATAGACTAAAAAGGATAGCCAATGCCCCTATTGCAATACAGTAGAAACTAAAGTATTTGAGTTGGCTTTTTTTAACCAGGGCAACCATCCAACGACAGGCAAAAACTCCTGTAATAAAGGCACTTACAAAACCTACCAACAAAGGGAGCATTGCTGTGCTTTCTTGACTCAGGTCTCCATCCAATATACTCTTGGCCATACTTCCCAAGATGAGAGGGATGACCATTAGGAAAGAAAATCGGGCAGCCTTGTCACGATCAATTTTCAGCAATACAGCCAGTGCTATGGTGGCACCACTTCTCGAAATTCCAGGAAGAATGGCAATGGCTTGGATAACACCTATGGAGAATGCGTTGGTGAAATTTATTTTTTTGTTGTTTTCAGTGACCCGATCCGCCAAAAACAATAATAAGGCTGTTACCATCAACATAGCTCCTACAAGGGCGATTTTACCATCAAAAAGTGAGGCAATAAAATCCTCAAAAAAAAGACCGATGATCACCGCTGGAATCATGGAAAGGATAATTTTTATACTGAAATTCAAACTTTCCCCTTTTTTAAAATACAATATATCGGAGAGGATCAGGGCAATATCTTTTCTGAACACAAAAATGGTACTGAAAGCGGTGGCTGCATGGAGGATAATGGTGATCAACAAACCTTGCTGTTGCTCATAATCACTTCCGAAGATGGCCTTGACCAATTCCAAATGACCGCTAGACGAGACAGGTAAAAACTCAGTCAGTCCTTGAACGATTCCAAGAATCAGTGTTTCTAGCGCACTCATTTACTTTTTTTTGAGGGCGTTAAGATGGCATAAATCGCCAGTCCAAAGCCTATCAGAACGATGGTCGGTGCCAATCTGATTCTGCGAAAATTAAAAATTTCTGGGTTAAAAACATTGGGGTCATCGCTACCACCTCCGGTCATAAGGACAAAACCTAGGGCAATTACAGCCATGGAAAGGAGCAAAAAACGATAATTTCTTTTGCTAAACAGGAATTCTTTTTTTGGGGTTGGGTCACTCATCTTTAAATTTTAATTGACGGCGTCAGACTTTAGATTCAGATAACGTTGTGTGGCAAAGAAAGTACTTATAATCGTGATCCCCAAACCCAAAATAAATACGCCTACAAAAACCAATGCTGGTTCAAGAGGGTGTTCGAATATTTGCAATTCGGGAAATCGTTTTTCCATTTCATAAAGAACCAAAGCCATGCCCGACATGGCAATAATTGCCCCTAAAGTACTCATCAACAAGTGGGTTTTGATAAAGGGCCTGCGGATAAAACTTTTGGTGGCTCCAACCAGTTGCATGGTTTTGATGATTAGTCTTTTGGAGTAGATGGACAGTCTAATGGAACTATTGATAAGAAGCACTGCAACAATAATGAAAATTCCACTGGCCAGGAGCATCCAAAATGTGATTTTTTTTATGTTTTCATCCAACAATTCTAGCAGGGGCCGATCGTAGACTACTTCATTCACATAGCTGTAAAGAGCAATGTCTTTGCTGAGTTTGGAAACTACGGCAGGATTCAAAAAGGATGCTTTAAAGTAAACGTCTATTGAGTTGAGCAACGGATTATAACCAAGAAATTCCATAAAGTCCTCACCGATTTCATTGGCATGTCTCTGGGAAGCTTCTTCTTTGGATACATAAATGACTTTTTTGGTCGCAGCATTCAAACGAAGGGTTTTTTGCAGTTGCTTTAGTTCAATTTCTTTGGCGGAGTCTCTCAAATAAATTGTCATTACGATTTGTTCCTTGAAGTGATCTGCCACTTTTTTCGAATTGACCAACAAAATCCCAATGATACCAGTTAGAAATAGTACCAAAGAAATGCTCACCACTACAGAGAAATAGGTGGAAATCAGTCTTCGTTTGTTGAATTTTTCTTCCGGTAGTTGCCTCATAAGGCGCGTTTATTTCAGTAAAATTAAAAAACCATCATTAAAAAGAAGCTTGACTGCGAGAAACTTTTTTTCCTTTCCTGAATAAGCGTATTTTTACGCAGTCAAAAAACAAGCCTTAATGAATTACGATTTTCTGGAAATTGAAAAGAAGTGGCAAGACTTTTGGTCGACTCACAAAACCTTTAAGGCAGACAACCAAAGCGACAAACCCAAGTATTATGTGCTGGATATGTTTCCCTATCCCTCTGGGGCAGGACTTCATGTGGGGCATCCATTAGGGTATATTGCGAGTGATATTGTCGCTCGATTCAAAAGGCATTTGGGCTTTAATGTTTTACATCCACAAGGCTATGATTCTTTTGGCCTTCCGGCTGAGCAATACGCCATTCAGACTGGACAGCATCCCTCCAAAACTACTACAACCAACATCAACAGATACCGTCAGCAGCTCGACCGAATGGGGTTTTCCTTCGATTGGGATCGGGAGGTGAGGACTTCTGAACCAGATTATTACCGCTGGACACAGTGGATATTCCTAAAATTATTTGATTCCTATTATGATACCGAGGCCGATAAGGCGATTCCTATTATGGAATTGATCCTCAGATTTGAAAAGGAAGGAAATCTAAAAGTAAAAGCACACTGTGACAAAGAGACACCTGTTTTCAGTGCCAAAGATTGGAATGCTTTTGACAACGAACAACAGCAAAAAATTTTACTTAACTACCGTCTCACCTATTTGTCTGAAACACAAGTCAATTGGTGTCCTGCCCTAGGAACGGTTTTGGCCAATGACGAAATTGTAAATGGAGTTTCAGAGCGAGGGGGTCATCCCGTAACCAAAAAAGAGATGCGTCAGTGGAGCATGCGCATTGGAGCTTATGCCAACAGACTTTTATTGGGGTTGGATGAATTGGACTGGTCGGATTCCCTCAAAGAAATGCAAAGGAATTGGATTGGAAAATCTGTAGGGGCTAGTATTTATTTTGAAATTGAAAATCATACTGAGAAATTGGAGGTTTTTACCACCCGGCCAGATACTGTTTTTGGAGTTACCTATATGACTCTTGCTCCGGAGCACGAGTTGGTCGCAAAAATTACCCGTCCAGAACAGCAAAAAGCCGTCGCGGATTATACCGCCAAAGTTGCACAGAAATCCGATCGCGAACGACAAGCCGATGTCAAGTCGATCAGTGGTGTGTTTACAGGGGCCTATGCCCTTCATCCTTTTACTGGAGCATCGATTCCCATTTGGATTGGAGATTATGTACTAGCGGGATATGGAACCGGTGCGGTGATGGCAGTGCCCTCAGGAGACCAAAGGGATTTTGATTTTGCCACCCATTTCAATTTACCGATTATCAATATTTTCGAGGGAATTGATGTGTCCGAGGGTGCCTTTGTCGAAAAAGGGAATGTAAAATTGACCCATTCAGATTTTTTAAACGGTTTGGATTTTAAGACAGCATTGGATAGAGTCATTTCCGAGTTGGAACATAAAAAATATGGAAAAGGCGCGGTAAATTTTAGACTCAGAGATGCTATTTTCAGTCGACAAAGATATTGGGGAGAGCCAATTCCTGTATACTTTAAGGGAGATTTCCCAGTGCCTTTGCAAGAACAACACCTGCCTTTGGAATTACCCAAAGTGGAAAAATACCTCCCTACAGAAGACGGAAAACCTCCCTTGGGGAATGCCAAAATATGGGCTTGGGATGAGATCAATGAGGAAGTGGTTTCCGTAGATCGCATCGATCATCAATCGGTTTTCCCATTGGAACTCAATACCATGCCCGGATGGGCCGGAAGTTCGTGGTATTTCAACCGTTATATGGATGCCCAAAATCAAAAGGATTGGGTGGGATCTTCCGCTTTGGAATATTGGAAAGAAGTAGATTTTTACATGGGGGGAAGCGAGCATGCTACAGGTCACCTTTTATACTCAAGATTTTGGCAAAAAGTACTTTTTGATTTGGGATATACCAACTCAGAGGAATATGCCAGAAAGCTCGTGAATCAGGGAATGATCCTTGGTAATTCTGCTTTTGTATACCGTAAAAAAGGCACCCAAACCTTTCTTTCCAAAGGTTTGATTGGCGAGCAAGAAGTGGAGCCCATACACGTGGATGTAAGCTTGGTCAACACCCAGGATGAGTTGGACTTAGAGGCGGTAAGAAATTGGCAAAAAGATTTTCAAAAAGCCGAGTTTGTGCTTGAAAACGGAAAATATATTGTTGGCAGAGAGGTTGAAAAAATGTCCAAGTCTAAATATAATGTAGTCAATCCCGATGAAATTTGTGACACCTATGGTGCGGATACCCTCAGGATGTATGAAATGTTTCTGGGTCCCATTGAGCAAGATAAGCCATGGAATACTGCTGGAATTTCGGGGGTGCACAACTTCCTCAAAAAATTCTGGAGGTTGTTTTACCAACAAGATCAGTGGTTGGTAAGTGAGCAAGTCCCTAGTTCAGAAAGTTTAAAAGTACTGCATCAGACCATCAAAAAAATAACCGATGACATTGGACGCTTATCCTTCAATACCTGTGTCAGCAGTTTTATGATATGCATCAACGAATTGACGGCCCTCAAATGTTCAAACAGGGGAGTTTTGGAACCCCTTTTGGTATTGCTTTCCCCATTTGCTCCTCATTTTTGCGAAGAGTTATGGCAAAAGTTGGGACATACCAAGAGCATCGAATTTGAGCCTTTTCCAGTTTTCGATCCTTCTAAAGTAGAGGAGACTGCCAAAGAATATCCAGTTTCATTCAATGGAAAAATGCGATTTACCCTCAAGTTTTCATTAGAGATGGGGGTTGAGGAAATCAAAGAGGCTGTAATGAAAGAACAACGAACACTAGATCAAATCCATGGAGCTACGCCCAAAAAAATCATAGTAGTACCTGGAAAGATCATAAACATTGTCATCTGATGAGTGATTTGCAAATTGAAATTATTGGACTGATTGCAGCCACTTTTACCACCATTGCCTTTGTACCTCAGTTTCTCAAAATATGGAAAAAACGCGATGCCAGCGGCGTCTCTGTTTCAATGTATGTGATCATGTTCATCGGGATTTGCATTTGGTTATGCTATGGAGTTTTGATTGAAAGTGTTGCTGTAATCACAGCCAATGTAGTTTCTGGGATAATACAAATGTTCATTATTGCATTAGCCTTGATCCACCGCAATAAGAATTGAAAGAATTTTTTACAATTGGATTTGCCTTTTGATCTGTTGGTTGAGTGAAATAAAGGTTTCTGTTCTGGAAACCCCATCAATGGTTTGAATTTTGTGATTTAAAAGAGTCATCAAATGTTCATTGTCCTCACAGAGTATTTTGATCAAAACACTCCAATGGCCAGTCGTGTAGTGACATTCTATTACTTCGGGAATCTTTTCGAGTTGTTTCACAGCCTCTGGATTCCGCATTGCTTTGTCCAAGTAAATACCGATAAAGGCCATGGTTTTATAGCCCAGTATTTTGGGGTTAATCACAACTTGTGATCCGGATATGAGTCCTGAACTTTCCAGTTTTTTGAGGCGTTGATGAACGGCTGCCCCCGATATTCCTGCGGTTTTTGCAATTTCATTGATTGACTTTCTCGCATCATTCATCAATGCTCTAAGAATGATTTTATCCAAGCCGTCAATGACTACTCGCTCGTTTTTTGTCTTCAAAATCTATTTTTTATCTTTATAAATTAAATTAAAACTCCTATTTGTGTTAATAAAATTAATAAATTATTCGATTGGAATTTATATTGTAAATGCTATATTAATTAAATGAAAAAATATATTTTATCGGGAGGCAGTTTTGCCCTGTTAGCAGTAGTATTGGGTGCCTTTGCAAGTCACGCCCTCAAGTCCTATTTTTCACCAGAAGTTTTAGAATCTTTTCAGACTGGAATTCGATATATGATGTATCACGGATTGGCACTATTGATTTTTTCGCAAATCCCTTTGGCAAGAAATCCTCTAATTTTTAGATTGTTTTTTTGGGGTATTGTCCTTTTTTCCTTTAGTATTTTTGCACTCTGTCTAGGGAAATTGACCTCTTATGATTTTTCTTGGCTGGGTCCAGTTACCCCCATCGGAGGAAGCTTGCTGATATTGGGTTGGGCAGTATTGCTTTGGAAAGCTTTAAAAGATAAAAGGAATTAGAATTAATCTTCTATTTCCCTTTGCTGCTGATGTATTTTTCTATGGCCATAGTCATAGAAGGAGTGTCGGGGGTAGGAGCTTTGATATCGATTCTCAACTTCGCTTTGTCGGCAGCAAGCTCGGTGGCATTGCCATAGGCCGCAATTCGGGTGTTGTTCTGTTTGAAATCAGGAAAATTCTTAAAAAGGGATTCGATTCCCGAAGGACTAAAAAAGACCAATACATCGTAGTAAACATCTCTCAGATCGGAAAGATCGCTTACCACAGTTTTGTACAAAGGTGCACGGGTCCAATCAATCCCCATTTTGTTTAGACAATCTGGAATACTCGGTTTGAGAACATCCGATGTTGGGAGTAAGAATTTTTCTTTTTCAAACTTTATAAAAATAGCTTCTAAATCAGCAATACTTTTCTCGCCGACATATATTTTACGTTTTCTGTAAACCACATATTTCTGAAGGTAATAGGCTACTGCCTCGGACTGGCAAAAATATTTGGTGGAGTCTGGCACCTTATAACGCATTTCTTCTGTAATTCTAAAGAAATGGTCTACTGCGTTTCTGCTGGTTAGAATGATGTTGTGAAAATCAGAAAAATTGATTTTTTGTAATCTCACTTCCTTTGCTGACAGCCCTTCTACGTGAATAAAAGGACGGAAATCAATTTTGAGTTTATGCTTTTCTTGTAATCTAGAGTAGGGAGATTTCTCACTTGCAGGTTCAGGCTGAGAAACCAAAATAGTCTTAACTTTCATATTCTAAATTTTGCTTAATGTCTAATAAATCGACTTATATAGCCAAAGCCAGGGCGCTATTTTGAAAGTGCAAAGATACAAAATTAAATATACTATGCGTATTGGATTGAATCTAATGATTCTTAAATAGACGGTGAGTTGTGTTAAGAACACGAAACAGAGAACCATCAGGATTAGTATCAGTAGAAGGTTCGTATTGTTTGGAAAACCATAGTGATAGACAGAAAAAATGAAAATAGCATAGAGACTGATCATTGCATAAAAACTGATGCTTCTGAAAACAGTTTGCTTATAGAATTCCAAATGATTTGAAAGCTGAAAAATGAGCTTGAGTATCCCAAAGCGAAGAACAACCATTACTGAGATGACCGAAAAAAAAGACAGAAATGAGATTCCTCCCAATAGGGAAAATAAGATTTTTTTGTAAAAAAAATAACTCAAAAGAGAGAAAGTAATCAATGTGATAAACGTCAAGATCAAATTAAACAAATGCAAGGGGTTGGCATACTTTTCCTTGTCATAAATGTTGAAATAGATTTTGGATTTCCAAAAACTCACAAGAAGTTTGAACTGATGTGGATTTCTGTTGTAGAGATACATACTGAGTCCAAATATCAATACGATTAAAATAGTTATCCAATCTTGTTGCGATTGTAGTTTTTCGGTCCATTGAAACATGCAATAAAATTAAGGAAGTATTTTAACTTCCATTTTATTTCTAATGATTTAGTATTTTTACCCCTGCCTATGGATAAAGCCTTAGTAATCATTCCTACCTACAACGAGGTCGAAAACATCAAATCCGTTGTTGAAAAGACCCTCAAGAACAAAACTTTTGACATTTTGGTGGTCGACGATTCCTCACCCGATGGAACTGCCCATTTGGTTTTGGAACTGATGGAAACCTATTCTGATCGGTTGTTTTTGGAACAACGCGCCCTTAAAGAAGGTTTGGGAAAGGCTTATATTCACGGTTTTAGGTGGGCTTTAGAAAAGCAATACGACTTTATTTTTGAGATGGATGCCGATTTGTCCCATGACCCCAAAGAATTATCCCCCATGCTGGCTTATCTCAAGTCTGATTATGATTTGGTCATCGGATCACGTTATGTAGATGGTATCAATGTGGTCAACTGGCCTTTGAGTAGGATTTTACTGTCCTATTTCGCTTCTATGTATGTTAGGTGGATTACCTTTATGCCCATCAAAGACCCCACTGCAGGTTTTGTTGGCTACACTAGAGAAGTTTTGGAGCAGTTAAATTTTAAAAAAATAAAATTTGTAGGTTATGCCTTTCAAATCGAGATGAAATTTAAAATTTGGAGTAAAGGATATAAATTCAAGGAGCACCCCATTGTTTTCACCAACAGAGTACTGGGGGTTTCCAAAATGAACGGAAGGATCATTTGGGAGGCACTGTCTGCCGTTTTGATTTTGAGGATCAAAAGTCTGTTTAAACAAACTCAATGAGGGAAATATTAATTCAAAATGCCCATTTGGTCAATGAAGGTGAACTTTGCCAAAAAGACCTTTTAATTCGTGGGGAAAAGATTGCAAAAATCAGCCATCACATTCCTCCCACGGGAACTGAAGAACTCATTGATGCGGCGGGTCTTCATTTGTTGCCGGGTTGGATCGACGACCAAGTCCACTTTAGAGAACCCGGGCTGACGCACAAGGCCACCATTGCCTCAGAGTCCCGGGCAGCGGTTGCAGGAGGGATTACATCCTTCATTGAAATGCCCAATACCAATCCCCAAACCACTACCCAAAAAGCCTTGGAGGACAAATTGAATCGAGCAGCAAAAGTCTCCATCGCCAATTATGGTTTTCTATTTGGAGGAACCAATGACAACTTGGAAGAAATCAAGACTTTTGATACCACCCAAGCGGCAGGACTCAAATTATTCTTGGGATCTTCTACTGGCAATATGTTGGTGGACGATGAGCAGGTATTGAAAAAAATATTTTCTAGTACCGATCTGCCTATTGCCGTTCATTGCGAGGATGAAAGTACCATCCGAAAAAACTTAGCGGAACACATCGCCCAATACGGAGACGATATTCCTATTGAAAAGCATCCAGAAATCAGAAGTGAGGCCGCTTGTTACCGTTCTTCTTCTAAGGCCATTCGCCTAGCCAAAGCCACTGGAGCGCGCTTGCATGTTTTTCATTTGTCCACGGCCATTGAAACCGAATTGTTTTCCAACGATAAGCCATTGGCCGAAAAGAAAATAACTGCCGAGGTCTGTGTCCATCACCTCTGGTTTTCGGAAGAAGACTACGCTCAAAAGGGAACCTTGATAAAATGGAATCCTGCAGTCAAAAAAGCCAGTGACCGAGAAGCTCTATGGAAAGCCCTCAACGAGGACAAGATTGATGTATTGGCCACAGACCACGCTCCCCATACCCTTGAGGAAAAGCAAAACCCCTACACCAAAGCTCCTTCCGGCGGCCCCTTAGTGCAACATGCCTATATTGCTCTTTTGACTGCCGTACAACAGGGCAAAACCACTTTAGAAAAGCTGGTCGAAAAAGCCTGTCACAATCCTGCAATATTGTTTAAAATCCAAAATAGAGGTTTTCTACGTGAAGGCTATTTTGCCGATTTGGTTTTGGTCGACTTAAATCAAAAATACACCGTTGTCAAAGAAGATTTACGTTACCAATGCGGATGGTCTCCGTTTGAGGGAACCACTTTTGGAGCCATCATCAAGAAGACCTTTGTCAATGGTAATATCGTGTACAACGATGGAGAAATTATCGAAAGTGCATTGGGTAAAAAACTCACTTTTGATCGATGAGTATGAAAAAAATTATTTTCCTTTTACTCTTTATTGTTTTTTCCTGTACAGAGTCGGGGGACAACAAGCCACCCTATGATCTGATCCCTCCCGATCAAATGACCAAG
>Ga0209199_1000606_pt1 | contig 49445 bp, 37 predicted proteins | sample COGITO_mtgs_1105_7_FD_184805 | JGI IMG/M metagenome (GOLD analysis project Ga0209199, IMG submission 184805) | Pelagic marine microbial communities from North Sea - COGITO_mtgs_110523 (SPAdes) (version 2) | ecosystem: Environmental > Aquatic > Marine > Epipelagic ... | reverse complement strand
GTGAACAGGTTTCTCCAAGGGTAAATACAGGATTCTCTTGACCAATTATAAAGACAGTCTCTGTTGCAGTGAATGAAGTAGTATTTTGGGTGTAAGTGATTGTACATTCAGCTGGACATGTTCCCCAAATAGGTCTATGCTCGATAGTTAAAGCAGAATTATAATCAAAATCTTGAGGAACAGATGTTATGTTTTGTACACACCACCCTGAAAGGTCTTGATTGAAGGATGTTGCGCTATCAAACATATTTCTCATATCAGTAACATTAGAAACATCCCAACCACCAATATCTTGGTTAAAATTATCAGTTCCTGCGAATAGATATCTCATATTCGTCACATTAGAGGTGTCCCAATCGGCAATATTTTGATTAAAGCTTTGAGCCCTCGTAAAAATTCCATACATATTGGTAACACTTGAGGTATTCCATTGAGTGATGTTCTGATTGAAAGCTAAAGCGTCAAGAAATATATTTCTCATATTAGTGACACTTGATACATCCCAACCATTTAAGGAAGAATTAAATGCACTTGCCCTTGCAAACATTAGCTGCATGTTTTGAACACTAGAAACGTCCCAATTATCTAAGCTTTGATTAAATGCCGATGCATCTGCAAACATTCCATAAGTCGATGTTACATTTGATGTGTCCCAGAAATTAATATTCTCATTAAACTGACTTTTGTTTAAGAATGTTTCACTCATATCTGTAACAAGAGTCGTGCACAAGTTCACATTCCCGTTGTCGACTTCCCCTTGTATGGTGGAGTTATCTACTGCTGTGTATGTTGTTCCTGAAATAGTAGCTGTTTCACCTACAGTTGCATCTGGACATTTACATGTGCCATTTTCAAAATATATTGATGTAGTTGAAGCAGGATTTACAACAACTGTTCTCGTTACTGAAGCTGTGTTACTTGCTGCGTCTGCTACATTGTATATGAGTGTATATGTACCAACTGTTGAGGTGTCTACTGTTCCGTTAACAGTAATAGAATTAGTTATATCCCCGTCAGTTTCATCTGTTGCTGTAGCTCCTGGATCTGCCCATGTATCACCTTCTGTTAAATTGATTGTAGAAGATCCGTTTAGGGTTATAACTGGAGGGGTTGTGTCATCCGATGGACATGTTCCCCATACTGGTTTGTTGGCTTCGGTTAGGGCTGAATTTGCTGCAAAAGAATCAGGCTCTGAAGAAATGTTTGTAACACACCAGCTTGTTAAATCTTGATTAAATGCTATAGCATTAAAAAACATTTTCGACATATCAGTAACATTTGAAGTATTCCAAGAACTTATATCCCCGTTAAATGCTAATGCTCCTGAAAACATTCCAAACATATGTACTACCTTGGATGTATCCCAGCTCCCAATGTCTTGATTGAATGAAGTTGCCCCCTTAAACATATCGGGCATATTGGTCACATTTGATGTATTCCAATTCCCAATATCTTGGTTAAATGAAGTGGCATAACCAAACATTGTATTCATATCAATAACTTCACCAGTATTCCAGTTTCCGATGTTTTGATTGAATGATGAGGCCCCGTCAAACAGATTCCTCATATCAACAACTTTAGAAGTATCCCAATTACCTATGTCTTGATTGAATGAAGATGCACCCCAAAACATTCCCCACAGATCGGTCACATTCGATGTATCCCAAAAACTAATGTCAGAATTAAATGTGCTATTATTTTCAAATAGATTAGACATATCTGTGACTAGGGTTGTACACAGATTATAATTCTCATTTGCTATTTCTGTAGCTATTGATGAATTATCTACAACTGTATAGAGAGTACCACTAATAGTAGCTGTATCACCAACTGTTGCACTGGAACATTTACAAGTACCATTTTCAAAGGAAATTGAAGAGGTTGCAGTAGGGTTTACAATAACTACCCTTGTATTAGAAGCAGAGTTACTTGCTGCATCAGCAACTGAGTAAATTAATGTATATGTCCCAACTGTTGAGGTGTCTACTGAACCACTGACAGTGATAGAGCTTGTTATATTCCCGTCAGTTTCATCAGTTGCAGTAGCTCCAGGATCTGTCCAGTTATCGCCAATGTTTAACCGTATAGTTGACGAACCATTTAATGTGATTATAGGAGTGTTTGTTTGTGGTAAAGTTGTGATTAAAGTGTACATGATTGAAAATAAATCATCACTATATACATTGCCAAAATAAGAATCTAATCTATTCGTTACTAGGATTCCTCCAAGATCTGTACCCACTGAAATAGGCGTGCCTGTTATTTGATATAGGGTAGTACCTTCTATTTGTTCTACAATTACACCTTCAGGGAGAGAACTTCTGATGAACAGTTCATCAATACTACAATTTGTTTCTATCTCAAATGTTATGGGCTCAATAGACTCCCCTAGGGTGATTATTTGTTCTTTTTCTCCATCTCTTAGTATTACACTTACCTCTGTACACTCAAAGGATTCTGTTCCAACTACAATTTTACCCCAAACAGATATTTTAGCAATTGGATAAACACCCGGTGTAGTCTGGGTTGCAATAATTCCATTATCTAAATAGACTTCGTAAAGGAATGTCCCTGAAACACCTTCACTGGGTGTTCCTGCAATAATCAATAAGTTGTTTTCCAAGGTTGCTGTAACACCTGGAGGTAAGCCACTGGATGTTACATTTAACACCTCAACACATTCAGTATTTACTTCGTAAACTATTGTGTCTATCTCTTGAGTAGCAGACACAATTTGAGATTGTGCTCCACTAAGTATACTTGCACTTATACTACATCTATTTGTCTCAGAATACGGATCATCTGCTTCAACATAGGATTCATCTCTAACTGCTTTTGATTCTGTAAAACAATCATTAGAAAGAAGGGTAAACGATATTGTATTATACGTTATTTGAATATTTTTTATTTTACCGTAATTTTCCTCTCCTTCAGTAAATAAGAAAATCTCATATACCTCAGATTCTACTTCTCTAACGTCATAAGTCCCATGAACAACACCATCGGGATAAATTATAGTGTAGGTACTATCTGAACGAAGAATTACTTCATATACCTCACAAGCCATGGATAGCATTCCGCCTTTTTGATCAATACTAAATCCTGAAACTTCTTCAGAATTATCATTGTTATTATTATTAGATCCAGAAGAATTCCTCTTTTTTATTTTCCATTTACCAACCCCTGAGAAGACATTATCAATATTATTGAATAAATTAAGTTGAATTTCCTCAAAGGTAGCAGTTACTGTTTTGGGTTCATCCATAACAATATCTGTCTGCTGGAAAGTAGAGGTAACTCCTCCAGACCATTGATAAAACACCCAATTAGAATTCGGTTGCCCCAAAAGTCTTATTGTACTAAAAGAATCATAATCTGTAGAAGATTTCCCATTATTTATTACTTGTTGGGTAACCTCACCATCACCTTCTACATTAATAGTTAAAGCGTACTTAGAGCGCACAAAGTTTGCAGTAATATTAGTGTTTGATGTGAGGTTTATAGTTAAAGGATTAGTGTCGCCATAAGAAGATTCTGACCATCCTGTAAACTCAAATCCACTATCAGGGGTAGCTGTAATAGTTATACTAGTCCCACTATTAAAAGTACCTCCTTCATTGTTGACAGATCCACCTTGGCCACTAGTTACATTAAGGTTGAATTGTTCTACGGTATCAATTATATTTACAGCATCTTTAGAACATGCTAGGAGAACTAAAAACACAAGGGTTATGAATTTTCTCATTAAATAATATAGTCTTATGGTTATTTTGAATTCATTAATATATAGTATTTTATTAAAACATAAAAGCTTAAAGTTTAATTTAAAGACATTCAAATTATCCTAACACGTGGTTTAAAATCATGTATGCTCTAATCAATTTATTCAAGAAACCTTCATGGAAGATGAGTATTTCATTTGTAAAAATTATGAACCCTAAAATGATGTTTGAAATATCAATGACAGTTGGAGAACAATTCATAGATACAGACTAAGCTGTTATTTGGGGCGAAAAAATGGAAAGGCAAAGTAGGTAGCTCTTTGCCAATCATGGATTGGCTTATGACTGATAAGTCGAATATTTGTGGAAAGAAAATACTAAAAAAAGCCGTATATTTAAGTAACTACTTTTTGTAGGAAATACGTTCCACTTTTGAAGGAACAACTGGGTAGAGTCCACAAAAAAAGGGAGTCTTTCGACTCCCTTATAAGGGTGGAAGATCGGTCTCGAACCGACGACCTCCTGAACCACAATCAGGCGCTCTAACCAACTGAGCTACAACCACCGTTTAAGCGGCAAATTTAAGCTATTTTTTTCTTCCATTCAAAGCTTGGGACTAATGTTTTTATGAAGGAGAAAAAAAAGACCTAGGCGATATCATCAAAGTTTTGAATTAAAGGGGTGCGTTCTACTGTAAAACCTTCTGCAGCAGCAACTCCTGAAAGACGACCTAAGTTTTGCGCTCTATATCGAACACTCTCTAAAAAGTTCTGACTACTAATTGGGGTAGATGGTTCATCGCTCTTAGCATCATAAAACTGACTTGCATATGCATGGATTGCCTCCATTTTTGTATCGATGTGATTAGAGATATCGACCACAAAATCTGGTGCTATCTCTTTCCATTGGATATAGTGATAAACATGTGCTGGTCGCCAAGGGGCTTGGATATTCCCCGCTTCGTCTTTAGTCATAATCTTTTTCAATCCAGATAAAAAACAGGCATCACTTACTAGGGTACTCCCTTTAGGGTGATCGATGTGACGGTCTTCTATGGCATTGCATAAAACAATCTTGGGTTGATAAAGGCGAATCATTTGAATAATGACCATTTGATGAGCTTCGTTGTTATCAAAAAAGCCGTCGCGAAAAGCGAGATTTTTTCTAAAAGCAAGCTGTAGTACTTTGGCCGCTGCAGCGGCTTCCTGATCACGTATTTCGGCAGAGCCTCTAGTGCCTAGTTCTCCCCTTGTTAAATCAATTACACCAACTGATTTTCCTTGACTTGTGGCTTTTGCGATACTACCTCCACAACCTAATTCCACATCGTCTGGATGTGCTCCAAAAGCAAGAATATCAACTTTCATGGGTCGCTTTTTCTAAGGCTTGGTTCAAATCGTTTTTCAAATCCTCTACATGTTCTATTCCCACAGAAAATCTAATCAATTGATCTGTGATTCCTTGCTGGGCTCTTCCTTCGGGGGTTAAAAGTTTGTGCGAAGTAATCGCTGGAATCGTGATGGTGCTCTCTACCCCTGCTAAACTTACTACAGGCTGAATGAGTTGCAAGGCTTTTTCAAAAGCGGTACGGTTAAGTGCTGGCTTTATCTCAAAAGACATCATTCCTGTAAAGCCATGCATTTGTTGTTTTGCCAAAGCATGATCAGGGTGACTTTCTAAACCTGGATAGTACACTGCAGTAATAGCTGGATGCGACAATAAATATTCTGCTAATGCTTGGGCGTTTTCATTTTGTTGACGCACTCTTATTGCTAGGGTTTTGATACTTCTTTCAAGTAGCCAAATAGACAGTTCACTTAGGTTTCCGCCTAAACTTTTTGCTACAGCAAAAACCTTTTGCATATGGGTCTTAGAACAAGCCACCGCACCTGCTAAAATATCGCTATGGCCGCCTAGGTATTTGGTCGCAGAATGTAAGACGATATCGATCCCAAAAGAGATGGGGTTTTGATTCACTGGAGAAGCAAAGGTACTATCGATCATAGAAACTAGTTGATGCTTTTTAGCCAATTGAGCGATTGCCGCTAAATCGACAATTTTCATCAATGGATTACTAGGAGTTTCAATATAGATTACCTTAGTGTTTTCTTTGATTTTTTTTTCAAAACCTGAGACAGTTAAGCCTTCGGCGAAAGAGTATTCAATTCCGTACTGGTTAAAATGTTCTACGACTAAATTTGTTGTCCCCCCATACAAGTCGTTTTGCAAGACAACATGATCGCCTGCTTTTAAAAAAGCGAGTAAAGCGGTAGAAATCGCTGCCATTCCAGAGCCAAAAATCAAGCCTTCTTCTGCCCCTTCGAGGGCGGCAATTTTTTTGGCTAGGCCTACTTGATTAGGGGTGTTAAAATAACGGGGATACCGGTCTGTTTCTTCATAAGAATAGGCAGTCGCCATATAAATGGGCGATATTGCTCCTTTATATATAGTGTCTTCTACTTGCCCTTCATGGACACAATGGGTATCAAATTGCTTCGCTTTCATGGGTTTATTTTGTGATCCAAGAAATGACTTCTTCGTCTGTAGGAGAAGTTTTAGGCGAGATTACTTTCTCTAATATCCCTTCTTCATTGATTAAGTACTTCTGGAAGTTCCAAGTAACTTTAGAATCCATTACCCCATTTTTATCTTTTTGCGTTAAAAAAGAATAAATAGGGTGAATATCGTTTCCTTTAACATCAATCTTTGCCATCATGGGGAAGCTTACACCATAATTGCGCTCACAAAAGGTGGCTATCTCTTCATTAGATCCGGGCTCTTGCTTCATAAAGTTATTCGCGGGAAAACCTATAATCACAAATCCCTTTGAACTGTATTGTTCATATAAGGCTTGTAATTTTTTGTATTGCGGAGTCAAACCACACTTAGAGGCAGTATTGACTACCATAATTTTTTTGCCTTTTAAAGCTGAAAAGTCAAATTGTTTCCCTTCAAGGGTTTCTACGCTAAATTGATGTAAAGTTTTTTCCATAGTGTTTTGTGCATAAAGTGCAGGGGCAAAAAGCCCTACAAATAATAAAAGTGTTTTTTTCATAGCTTTAATCGTTTTAATAAACGAAAGCTGCAAAATACGCCAAGCCCTAGAGTTAGGCAAACATCGCTAAAGAAATTAAACTAATTCTGCCGAAAGTCCTTCTTCTAACAACAACAAACAACGGGGCTTTAAATCCTCATAAGCACCTGTCTTGACCACACACTTTCCATGATAGTGAACAATATAAGCGCATTGTTCTGCCTGTTCTGGGGTTTGATCGCAGATGCGAACAAGGCAACGAATTACATGATCAAAGGTATTGACATCGTCGTTATGAAGAATAATTTGATGCTCTTTTGCGGTAAGCACTTCAACTTCTTCTTCATAGGCTACTTCTGGTGATTCATCCATTACTTTTGGAAAAATGGGCAGACACCCAATTGTCTTTTTCTTGAAATTCAACTAATTGCAAACCATTTTGATTTGCTTTTGCTTCAATCGCTGGGATATCTTGCGTGTAAAAGCCGCTTAAAAACAAGGAACCATTATCCTTTAATCGTTGTGAAAACAATGGAATATCTAATAGCAAGACATTCATATTGATATTGGCTAAAATAGTATCGTAGATTTTTTCAGGAATCATTTTGCTATCTCCTTCTGCTGCGATAATATTTTGGCAATTATTCATTTTAATATTTTCTACCGTATTCTCATAACACCAAGGCTCTACATCGATTGCGTCTAGATCTACAGCACCTAACTTTTCGGCTAGAATAGCGAGTACTCCAGTCCCACAGCCCATATCTAATAAAGTGTGTCCTTTTGGGGCATTTTGAAGTAGATAATTCAACATCATATAAGTAGTCTGGTGGTGTCCAGTTCCAAAACTCATCTTTGGGGTAATCACTAACTCATAAGGCACATCTATAGGGGCATGAAAGTCTGCTCGAACGGCGCATTGATTTTCAATGACTATAGGTTGAAAATCTGATTCCCAAACAGCGTTCCAGTTTTCTGGCGGAATAGCTGTTATAGACCATCCTATATCCAAGCCGTTTTCCACTAGAGGATACAAGTGATCCAGCAAGTCTGCTTTCCAGTCTTTTTCTTGAATATAGGCACCCAGACCCTGTTCAGTCTCCACAAAACTTTCAAACCCTAACTCGCTCAATACGGCTAAAATTATTTCTCTCCCAGAATCGAGGGGATGAACCTGTAAGTTAAGTTGGATATAAGTTGCTGCCATTTAGATTGATTGAACAATTGCAAAAAAGTCATCTGCGTTAAGTGCTGCTCCTCCAATTAGTCCTCCATCAACATCTGGTTTTGAGAAGATTTCTTGTGCATTAGCAGACTTTACACTTCCGCCATACAAGATAGCAACATTTTCTGCAACACTAGCATCATATTGTTGTGCCACTAAACCGCGAATAAAGGCGTGCATTTCTTGTGCTTGTTCTGGGGAAGCAGTTTCTCCTGTTCCAATCGCCCATACAGGCTCATAAGCTAAAACAATCTTTCCCCAAGCAGTGTTTGGCAAAGAAAACAAAGCTTTACTCAACTGCTCTTCTACTACCTTAAAGTGTTGTTCGTTTTGACGATCAGCTAGTTCTTCTCCAAAACAAAAAACAACTTCCATATCGTGCTTTACAGCTGTGGCTACTTTTTCTGCTAACGCCTCGTCTGTTTCGTTAAAATAGGCCCTGCGTTCAGAATGTCCTAAGATGACTGAATTCACTCCAATACTTTGTAGCATGCTAGCAGAAATTTCTCCCGTATAAGCCCCGTTCGTCGCTTGGTGCATATTTTGACCAATTACTTCAATCGCAGAATCAATCAAAGCATCTACTGCTTGCACTAAGTGAATGGAGGTGGGCGCCACTTTAACTTCTACTCCAGCAAAACTTCCTTTTGCTTTTAAAGCAGCGATCAATTGAGCTGTTTCTTCTTTATTGTTGTTCATTTTCCAGTTACCGGCGACAATCTTTTTTCTCATGTTTTTTGTTTAAAATGGTTTTGCTTTTGGATCGATGTAAATATAAAGGAAATCAACGATTAAGTTGATGATTACAAATAAACTTGCGATGACTAGAACGGCTCCCATTACAACGGGAATATCTAGGGTATTCAGGGCATTGACGATTTCTTTTCCTAAACCCCTCCACCCAAAGATATACTCGACAAATACTGCTCCAGCGAGCATAGAGGCAAACCAGCCAGAAACCGCAGTAATAACAGGATTTAAAGTGTTCTTAATCGCATGGCGATACACCACTTGGAAAGACGTTAATCCTTTTGCGTAAGCAGTTTTAATATACTCTTGCTGCAAGACGTCAATGATCCCAGAACGAACTAATTGTACAATCACTGCGATGGGGCGAATCCCTAGTACAATGGCGGGTAGGAAAAGGTTTTTCAATTGTAAATGATGAGCTTCGCCAAAGTCGTCCAACTCATACAAACTTCCTGTCATATTGAGTCCTGTAAGATCCCCTAATAGGTGACCAAAAACCCAAGAAAATAATATCGCACTAAAAAACGAGGGAACGCTCATCCCCAAGGTACTTAAGAGTAATAAGGCTGAGTCCAAAAATGAATCTTTATAATACCCCGCTAAAACCCCTAACAACATCCCAAGCACAATGGCAATCCCAATTGAACTCAAGGCGAGAATAAATGTATTGGGAAGTGTTTCAGCGATAATATCGCTTACGCGTTTCCCTTGACGTTGATAAGAAGTTCGCAGATAAGGGCGCTTTAAAACTAAGACCACATTGCCTAGACCTAGCGAAAACCCCCCATATTTAACATCGCTATAAAAAGAAAAATCATCAACTTTATTACTGTGAAGGGAGATCGGTGATAAGTCATTTAAAAAAAATAAAAACTGTTGATGGGTCGGTAAATCAAAGCTGTATTTCTGCTGTATTTTGTCGATCTGAGCTTGTGAAGCATTTTGATCCACCATCATTTGTGCTGGATCGCCTAAAACATTAAAAAGAAAGAAAACAACGACTGTAACTCCTAATAGCGTTAACAATCCACTCAATCCTTTTACAAACAACAATTTTGCCATTCGCTTATTGATCTAAATGGATTAACGCAAAAATCGCATAATTAATCATATCCTGATAATTGGCATCTATCCCCTCGCTTACAAGGGTTTTTCCTTGATTGTCTTCAATTTGCTTAACGCGTAATAGTTTTTGCAAGATCAAGTCGGTCAAAGAACTTACCCGCATATCTCGCCATGCTTCGCCATAGTCGTGGTTTTTAGCGAGCATTAAATCTTCGGTTATTTTTAAATGCTTATCGTACAATGCAGTTGCTTCGTCGTTAGACAAATCAGGTTGTTCTGCAATGCCTTTTTCAATCTGAATTAAGGCCATAATGCAATAATTTATGATCCCGATAAACTCACTTTCTTGCCCCTCTTCTACCTTTTGTTCTGCTAAACTTTGGATACTTCTAATGCGCTGCGCCTTGATAAAGATTTGATCAGTAAGCGATGGCAAACGCAAAATGCGCCAGGCCACGCCATAATCGGTCATTTTTTTTAAGAATAAAGCACGGCATTGTGCAGTAATTTTTTGATAATGGGTAAGGGTTGGAATCATTTCGACCTTAATTTTTGTAAATTTCGGGCAATTATTTAAGTCTATCAAATTCGCATAACGAAAGTTATCCATAGAAATTAACCTTTATGACCCTTAATTGTAACGGTGCCCTTGTGGACCTCTCCTCTCCGAAGATTTTAGGAATATTAAATCTCACGCCAGATTCGTTTTATGATGGCGGCAAACACCAAAACATTGATGCTGCATTGCAACAGTGTGAAAAAATGATCGCCGAAGGGGCAGATTTTATCGATCTAGGCGCCTATAGTTCTCGCCCTGGGGCAGAGGAAGTTAGTCCAACAGAAGAAATCGATAGACTACTTCCAGTTTTAATCGTTTTGCGAAAACAGTTCCCCACTACCCTTTTTTCCATTGATACTTTTAGGGCAAATGTGGCCAAAGCTGCCCTAGAAGAAGGCGCACATATGATCAACGACATCTCTGCAGGAAATCTCGATCCAGCGATGTTATCAACCGTGGGGAAATACCCGGTTCCCTATATTGCTATGCATATGCAAGGCAAGCCAAAAGACATGCAAAACGCACCCTCCTATGAAGATGTGTACCAAGAAATTATGCGATTCTTTTCTGAAAAAATCAACGCATGTTATGCTGCAGGAATCAATGATGTCATTCTCGATCCTGGTTTTGGATTTGGAAAAACTGTTGAACACAACTATCACTTACTTGATCGTTTAGAGCGTTTTCAAGACTTTAAACTTCCAGTTCTCGCAGGAGTTTCAAGAAAGTCAATGATTTATAAGGTCCTTGATACAACTCCAGAAGAATCCCTCAACGGTACAACAGTGCTACACACTGTTGCATTAATGAAAAAAGCACAGTTAATTCGCGTACATGATGTTAAGGCAGCAAAAGAATGCATTCGCTTATTGGAAGAACTCCGATAGATTTTTCCTAATTTTACAAAAAGCCCACCCTTGAACAATTTTAGCTTTCTCGAATTCTCTTTTGTCGATGTCCTAGATATCGTCCTTGTGGCTTTGTTGTTATTTTACCTCTACAAACTGGTAAAAGGAACCGTGGCCATCAATATATTTCTGGGGATTGTCATCATTTATTTTATGTATCAACTGACCATTACATTGAAAATGAATGTTTTGAGTAATATTCTTGGGAATTTCATCAGTGTTGGATTCTTTGCTCTTATTGTCGTATTTCAGCAAGAAATTAGAAAATTCTTACTCTTATTAGGGTCAACAAATTACACCAGTCGAAAAAGTTTTATCCGGTATTTTAATTTTTTAAACCAAGAAGAGGAACAATTCGTCCAGTTGGATTTAACCCTTTTTGTCAATGCATGTGAAAATATGGCAAAAGATAAAATGGGGGCAATTATTGTACTGGAAAGAAGCAATAATCTCGACTTTGTCAAAAGCACAGGAGACGAAACCAAGATTACCCTTAGTCCACAAATCCTAGAAAGTATCTTTTATAAAAACAGTCCGCTACACGATGGTGCAATCATCATTAAAGACAATAAAATTACTGCCACAAGAATCGTTTTACCGGTATCAGAATCGAATCGTATTCCCAGCCGTTTTGGTTTGAGACATAGAGCGGGGTTAGGAATCTCTGAAAAGACAGATGCCTTAGTGGTGGTTATATCAGAAGAGCGAGGCGATATTGTCTATATTAAAGATGGACAGTTTATGAAGTTTGATTCTGGAGAGAAACTAAAACGCGCCCTCTCTGAAGACCTTAGTCTCTAAGCAACTTCTGCTTGACTAAATTGTAATTCGTATAATTTTTGATACACCCCGTTGTCCTTTTTTAATAAGCTTTCGTGGGTTCCCATTTCGACAATTTCTCCTTGATCCATCACCACAATTCGATCGGCTTTTTTAATGGTGGCTAAACGATGCGCAATCACAATAGACGTTTTGTCTTTGGTAATACGCTCTGTTGCTTTTTGGATTAACTCTTCAGAAAAAGAATCGATAGAAGAAGTCGCTTCATCAAGCACTAGGATAGTAGGATTCGCTATATAAGCCCGTAAAAAAGCAATCAATTGGCGTTGCCCAGAGGAGAGCATCACCCCGCGCTCTTGTACATTGTAATCATAGCCTCCAGGAAGGGATTTGATAAACTTATGCACCCCTATATCTTTTGCCGCAATGATAACATCTTCCTTTTGTATAGTGGAATCAAAAAGGGTGATATTGTTTAGAATTGAATCGGCAAACATGAAAACATCTTGCATCACAAGGGCTACATGACTCCTTAGATTATTCAGTTTAAAATCTTTAATAGAAGTTCCATCAATCTTGATATCGCCTTGATCAAATTCATAAAAACGAGTAATCAAATTAATTAAGGTAGATTTTCCAGCCCCTGTCGCCCCGACAATGGCAACTGTTTCACCGGCTTTAACAGCCAAGTCAATACCTTTTAAAACTTCTTCTCCCGGTAAATAAGCAAAACGCAATTGTTCTATGTCGATATTTCCTTCTAATGTTTTAGCCAGATGGATTCCTTTATCTTCAATAGAACTCTCTGTAGCAATAATTTTAAAGACCCTATCTGCGGCCACCATTCCCATTTGCAGGGTGTTAAATTTATCGGCTATTTGTCTTAGTGGGCGAAAAAGCATTTGGGATAACTGTATAAAAAGGAACAAAGTTCCTAAAGAAACTTCGGTACCAGCAATGGTTTTAAACCCGCCATACCAAACCAAAAGCCCAATGGTCACAGAAGTAGAAATCTCTGCCACCGGAAAGAAAATTGAGTTAAACCAGACTGTTTTCAGCCAAGCCTTTTTATGGCGATTATTAATTTCATCAAAAGCTTTTTCTTCAATCGTTTCTCTACTAAAAAGTTGCACGATTTTCATGCCGCTGATACGTTCTTGCACAAAGGTGTTTAGGTTGGCAATTTCTTTACGCACTTCTTCAAAGGCTTTCTTCATTGACTTTTGAAAAACACGGGTAGCGTAAACAATTACAGGAAGTACGGCAAAGACAATTAAAGATAGTTGCCAGTTGACATAGAGCATAACAACAACGACTAATCCCATTTTTAAAAAGTCGGCGATAATCATAAACAGCCCTTGACTAAAGATACTTGCAATCGTCTCGATATCGTTGACAGAGCGAGTCACCAGTCTACCTACAGCAGAAGTGTCAAAATAAGCCATTTTAAAATGAATGAGCTTTTTGAATAAAGTTGCTCTTAAATCTTTTACAATCATTTGCCCTAGCCAGTTCGCGTAATACACAAACACATATTGAAAAATCACTTCAAGCAATAATGCACCCAGCATAAAAAGGATAAAAAGAAGAAGCCCCTCATACAGCCGTGGAGTGATATAATCATCTACTGCTGTTTTTAGTAAATAAGGTGTTAGGGTCGAAAAAAAAGACAACAATATGGCCGAAAACATTACAATGTAGTAATAGGCTTTATAGGGTGTCGAAAAGGCCATTATTTTGCTAAATAATGCCCGGTCAAATAAACTCGCTTTTTCTTCTTTCATTTACAAATAAATACTTTTGGGGTATTGAATTTCAGTGAGATATAGACCAGCTGCGGGAACAGAAAAGCCTGCTTCTCCTCTATTTTTACTTTGAATGATTTTGTGCATATCTACTACTTCAATTTTGCCTGTTCCAATTTCTAACAAAGTCCCAACGATCGCACGAACCATATTGCGCAAAAATCGATTTGCGGTGATGGTAAATATAGCACCCTCTGCTGTACTTTCCCAATCTGCCCTTGTCACATTACACAAAAAGGTTTTTACATCTGAGTGCGTTTTGGCGAAGGCCTCAAAATCTTCGTATTCTAATAATATCTTCGCGGCCTCATTCATTTTCTCTACAGAAACAGGCTGATGAAAATAATAGTACAACTGCTGTTTAAAAGGGTTTTTTTGAAAACCCAAATGGTACTCATAAGTTCTTGCTGTAGCGTCAAATCGCGCATGAGCATCTGCTTTTACCTTGTCTAAACGATAGATAACAATCTCTTCCTTTAAGAAACGATTGAGTAGATACGGGAGGTTTTCTTCTTCTTCTAAAGAAAGATCACCCTCAAAATGAGCCATCATCTCTTTAGCATGCACGCCAGTGTCTGTTCTTCCAGCTCCTGTAATGGCTATAGGCTTACGTAACAAGGTCGTCAAAGCTTCTTCAAGCGCCTGTTGCACACTGGTGGCATTAGGTTGACGTTGCCATCCATGAAAGGAAGTTCCATTATACGCTAAGGTGAGAAAGTACCGCACCTTGCAAAGATATTAGAATCTTAACAGCTTTACTAGTGCTTATAAATGAGATTCAATTTCTTTTTTGATTTTACGCCCTTCCGCTAATTTTTCTGTCATATATATTTCAGCGGTTAAAGGTCCTTTATCAATCGATAGGGTATATACTTGTTTATAAAAGAAATGAAGCCCCAATACACAACACCAAAAAATTAAATTAAGTCCATTGATGAGATTCAACCCTTGTTCTTGAATTATAAAAAAATATCCTATTATCATCAAAGGTGCTATTACATAAACAAAGTAAAAACGAAAATGATCTTTCTTAAGCTTAACCCCCGTCACTTGTGCATAACGAATTTCTTTGAAAATATGGTCTTCTTGAAGACGGTAACGCAGGCCAGAAGGCTGAATAATTAGTACAGAATTATAGGGTTTATTTGCAGTATATTGCATGATAAAATTTTGGGCATCTTCAAGATAATGAAAAAAATCCTTTTACTCTCTGACACACACGGGCATATAGACGATCGCATCTTAAACTATACACAAGAAGCAGACGAGGTCTGGCATGCAGGGGACATTGGGGATTTAAATGTTACAGATTCGCTCGCCCAACATAAACCCTTGAGGGGCGTTTATGGAAATATTGATGGTGCCAAAGCGAGGCTAAGCTTCCCAGAAAACAATACCTTCACCCTGGAAGGAGTAAAATTCTTGATGACACATATAGGTGGACCGGCGGGAAAATATACCCCAAGAGTTCGCGAGGTATTAAATCAAGAACGACCCGATGTGTTTATCTGCGGTCATTCTCATATCCTAAAAGTGATGCATATTAAGGGTCGAAACATGATGCATCTCAATCCCGGGGCAGCAGGAATAAACGGTTTTCATCAAATAAGAACCATGCTGCGTTTTGAAATAGCGCAAGGTAAATTACAAAATATGGAAGTGATTGAACTAGGACTCCGCGGAAAAAGTCTATCGCAGTCTGTCGAGAGAGCGAATTAATGCCTCGTCCTTTTTAATAAAACGATTGGCTAATAATAGCACCACTTCTCCTGCAAAAGCAATCATTAAGTCTGGTAAATACTGATTAAAGTTATCTGCTTGATGTTGTATGATCATATAAACAAAGCTTCCCCAAAACATCGTATAGAGCACCCAAACCACTTGATTGACTCGTATTTGAATTGTTCTTTTTTTATACAGACCAATATTAATTAAGACAATTAGGGAAAGTAAAATGGAAACATAAGGACTCGAATCTGCCTTATCACCCATAAGAGGTTCAAAAACAATTAGCTCTGAAGGAAAAAGAAAAAAGTTCACTCCTGCTGCAAAAACAAAGAGCAACATAAAAAGGGTTTGAATTCTTTGGATCATGTTTTTTTGTCAAAATTAATGGTTTTCTGCATTTACACTGGTTTTTTTTGTAATATTGTAATGCACAACACTTCATAACGTGCGGCATACCAACAATCATAATTATTTACTCAACCTCTTTTTGAGAACATTCACCACATGTACGAAATTGCTACGCTAAAAGAAAAAAAATTAGCTGATTTACAAGAAATCGCAAAAAACCTAGGGTTAAAAAGAACTTCTGCTTTAAAGAAACTTGATTTGATCTATCAAATTATCGATCATATCTCTGCTAACCCACCCGAAAAGAAAGAAAGTCCCGCAAAAAGCGAAGACAAAAAAGAAGCGGTGAAACCTGCTCCAAAGAAAGACAATAGACCTCAACGAAAAGAACATCCTAAAAAAGATCAAGAACAAAGAAAAGCTGTTCAAGAGAAAAAAGAGGACAAGGAACCTAGAGGAGAGTCAAAAAATGCTGAAGGGGACAATAAAGAGCGATCTAACAACAGACCTCAACACAAGAATAAAAACAACCACCAGAATAATCAACAGAACCACAATAAACACCCACGTCATAAAAAGCAAGAGGTGAACCACAACAAGGATAATCGCAATCGTTACCGCGAACCAGATTATGAGTTTGACGGAATTATTGATTCTGAAGGAGTGCTGGAAATCATGCAAGAAGGATACGGTTTTTTACGTTCTTCTGACTATCACTACCTCTCTTCACCTGACGATGTGTATGTGTCTCAATCTCAAATTCGACTATTTGGTTTAAAAACAGGCGACACTGTTTTAGGGACGGTACGTCCCCCTAAGGAAGGAGAAAAGTACTTCCCTTTAATTAAAGTAAACCGCATTAACGGACAAGATCCTAAAGTGGTAAGAGATCGTGTTTCTTTTGAACACCTTACTCCCCTTTTTCCACAAGAGAAATTTAAGTTGGCTGAAAAGCAAAGTACCATCTCTACAAGAATTATCGACTTATTCTCTCCTATCGGGAAAGGGCAACGCGGGATGATTGTTTCCCAACCAAAGACAGGGAAAACAATGCTCTTAAAAGATATTGCTAACGCTATTGCAGCTAACCATCCTGAAGTTTATCAAATCATCTTATTAATTGATGAAAGACCAGAAGAGGTGACAGACATGCAGCGCAATGTAAAAGGAGAAGTGGTCGCTTCAACCTTTGACGAACCGGCAGATCGTCACGTTAAAGTCGCTAATATCGTTTTAGAAAAAGCCAAGCGTCTGGTAGAATGTGGACATGATGTAGTTATATTATTAGATTCTATTACACGTCTTGCACGTGCTTATAATACAGTACAGCCAGCCAGTGGTAAGATTTTAAGTGGTGGGGTTGATGCAAATGCTTTGCATAAACCAAAGCGCTTTTTTGGTGCCGCAAGAAATATTGAAAATGGCGGCTCTCTCTCTATTATTGCTACTGCTTTAACAGAGACAGGCTCTAAAATGGACGAAGTAATCTTTGAAGAATTCAAAGGAACAGGAAATATGGAACTGCAATTAGATCGCAAGATCTCTAATCGTAGAATTTTCCCTGCGATTGATCTAATTTCTTCTAGTACACGACGAGACGATATTTTATTAGACGACAACACCGTTCACCGCATGTGGATCATGAGAAAATATCTCGCTGACATGAACCCGGTAGAAGCGATGGAATTTATTAACGATCGCTTTAAAAAGACCGTTAATAACGAAGAATTTTTAATATCGATGAATTCCTAGGAATTTAATGATAATAAGGCATAAAAAAAGCGCTCAATTGAGCGCTTTTTTTTGATCTAAATGCTAAAATTATAAAGCTGAAACTCTTTTGGTCAACTTTGATTTTATGTTAGCCGCTTTGTTAGCGTGAATGATGTTTTTCTTTGCTAGTTTATCTAACATTGAAATAACTGATGGAAGCAATGAAGTCGCTTCTTTCTTGTCTGTTAATTCGCGTAAACGACGAACAGCATTACGGGTCGTTTTGTGTTGAAAACGATTGCGTAAACGCTTTTTGTCATTAGAACGAATTCTCTTAAGTGCCGATTTATGATTTGCCATCTAAATTATTTTTAGTAGCCCGTAGGGGAATCGAACCCCTCTTTCCAGGATGAAAACCTGGCGTCCTAACCGATAGACGAACGGGCCAAAATTTTATGGTTGCAAATCTAAAACTTATTCATCGATTACACAACGCATTTTCAAATAAAAATTATTTTTTTTTATTCTACTATATTTAGTACACTTCAACAGTTTAATAAGCCTTTGCAAACAGCACTCGCTGACTAGATGGTGCTCCCGAATAGATACACTTTCCTGTCTCTTCTTTGACATCATAAGGAATACAGCGAATAGTTGCTTTAGTTTCCTTTTTAATAGCCTCTTCACTGGCTTCTGTTCCATCCCAATGCGCAGATATAAAGCCACCTTTTTCTTCTAGGACAGTTTTAAACTCTTCATAGCTATCTACCTCTGTAATATGCTCGTCTCTAAAAGAAAACGCCTTATTGTATAAACTGTTTTGTATCTTCTCTAAAAGCGCTGGGATCATCTCAACTAAATCCGATTGAGGCACAAAGCTCTTCTCTAAAGTATCTCTGCGCGCTAACTCTACTTGACCTTTCTCTAGATCCTTAGGGCCAATCGCAATGCGCAAAGGAACTCCTTTTAGTTCATAGTCGTTGAACTTAAATCCTGGCTTGATATTATCGCGATTGTCAAACTTAACAGATACTCCTGCAGCCTCTAAGGATGTTTGAATCTTATTCGCTACTACAGAAATTTCTTCGAGCTGCTCTGCCCCCTTGTAAATGGGAACGATCACAACTTGTATTGGCGCTAAATTAGGAGGTAAGACTAAACCATTATCATCACTGTGCGTCATAATCAATGCGCCCATCAAACGGGTTGATACTCCCCAAGAAGTTGCCCAAACGTGCTCTAAACCACCTTCGTTAGTAGCGTATTTCACATCAAAAGCTTTGGCAAAATTTTGCCCTAAAAAGTGAGAAGTCCCCGCTTGCAAGGCTTTTCCATCCTGCATCAATGCTTCGATACAGTGGGTGTCGACTGCTCCTGCAAAACATTCACTGGCAGATTTCACCCCCTTAATGACAGGGATTGCCATAAAATTTTCCACAAAATCTGCATAGAGATTATTGATCAATAAGGTTTCGTCTAGGGCTTCTTGCTTAGTGGCGTGTGCTGTATGTCCTTCTTGCCATAAAAACTCTGCTGTTCTTAAAAACAAACGTGTTCTCATTTCCCAGCGGACTACATTCGCCCATTGATTGATCAATATAGGCAGGTCACGATAGGATTGTATCCAATTTTTATAAGTGTTCCAAATAATGGCCTCACTAGTAGGACGAACAACAAGCTCTTCTTCAAGTTTAGCGTCTGGATCTACCATTAGTTTCCCGGCTTCATCTGGATTGTTCTTTAATCTATAGTGGGTGACTACTGCACATTCTTTGGCGAAGCCTTCTGCATTTTTTTCTTCTGCTTCAAATAAACTTTTTGGAACAAATAGCGGGAAATAGGCGTTTTGATGACCAGTTGCTTTGAACTTTTTATCCAGTTCTTCTTTCATCTTCTCCCATATAGCAAAGCCATAAGGTTTAATGATCATGCATCCACGAACAGCTGAATTTTCGGCTAAATCAGCTTTTACAACTAATTCGTTATACCATTTTGAGTAATCTACCTCACGTTTTGTTAATTTCTTTGACATGATTTTGGCACAGATTTTGACTATCTTAGTTAAAAATACGTTTGTGGAGCAAAACTAATTAATTTAGGCCGCTTACGGGTAAAAAATAAAGAGTTATGCGTTTTTCTAAATCAATCAGCTTCTCAGCCTTAGGGATCATCTTTTTAAATGGCCTTTTATTTACTGCATGTGGGAGTTTTCAAAATGCTTCTTATTACAGTGATGGAATCTACAATGATGACAATGTCATTGTAATTAGACGTGCCAAAAAACAACCCGCTTCAAATGCCTACACGCAGTATTTTGATCAACAAGCTCAACAGTACAGTTGGGATGACAGTAGTAATGACGTTGCATTGACAAATGTTGATTCGCTAAATCAAGGAAATCTCAATAACTATCAATCTAACCCTAACTGGGGTGGTGGTAATAAAACAACCCAAATCATTATTCAATCTAGTCCGCTAAACTTTGGTTTTGCAGGAAATTGGGGATATGGCGGTTTTTATGACCCTTATCTTGCCTACTGGGATTACAATTTCTACAATCCTTACAGATGGAATCGTTTTGCCTGGGGAGGCTTTAATCGTCCTTTCTTCAATGCTTACTATCCTTATTACGGTTATGGCTTTTATCATAACCCTTATTTCTATGGCGGTGGGTTTTGGAATGGATATGGCTATGCGTATAACAATCCTTACAACAGAGCCTATAACCGCGTAAATCGCAATAGAGCAGATATAAGAAGAAACCATGCTTATAGTCCTAGCTACAGGGGGCAAGCCGCAAGTGGACGTCGATCTGATATTAATGCATCAGTGGCGCAAAGAAGCAATACCTCAGCTAATGCTACGCTTAGGAATAACAACGGTAGACAAGCAAGAACAGCAAATACAAATACCGAATTACCTAATCTTGTTAGACAAGGAAGAACTGCTAGTGTACGACAAAGTCAGCAGCTTAACAATACGCCAAGAAGAGCTCAAACTAGTAGAAGCAGTAATGAGAACAGTAACCGCTCTAACATCGATCGAGTGATTAGAAAACTGCAAGGTAATGGTCTTGATGTCCAAGTCATTAATAGCAGAACACAGGCTAGGCAATACAGACAGCAAAGTCCTGCAAGAAATGGAGCTAACACAGCGGGAAGATCTTATTCTAACGCAAGTTCTAAAAATGACAGTGGCAATAATACTGTAAAAGGATATCGCTCAAGTAGCAATTACAACAATAGTTCTTCAACAAGAAACTCAAGTTCAAATATTAGAAGTAATAGCTCAAGCTCTTATCGAGCGCCAGCAAGAGTCTCCTCTGGAGGAGGACGTTCTAGCAGCAGTGGCCGATCTTCTAGTGGCCGATCTAGTTCTAGCGGAAGACGACAATAACTAACACCCTTTATTACTCCAATGAAAAAGAATTTAATATTTCTTCTAGGTCTACTATTTTCTCAACTCAATGCACAAACTTTATTTGATGCAGAGCGCTATAGCAATAGTACAATTCAAGGCAGTGCAAGGTTTGCCGCCATGGGAGGTGCTTTTGGCGCCGTGGGCGGCGACTTTTCTGCAATAGAAATAAACCCTGCCGCTTCTTCTATCTTTGGCTTTTCTGAGGTGGGGGTCTCTTTAAATTCAATTCAGTTAAAGAATACCACAACCTATTTTAATGGAGTCGAAGAAGACAACGGTAACGATCTCTCCCTAAATCAAGCTGGAATTGTTTTAGTCTTAAATGAAGAAGCTGGTGGAGATTGGACAAAACTGAGCTTTGCTTTTAATTACAATAAAACGGCCAACTACGACAATAATTTTAGTGCCATAGGGGTCAACCCTAACCGCGGGATTGATCAATATTTCCTGTTTTATGCACAAGGAAAATATTTAAATGATATTTCAAGATTAGATGGAGAAACATTTAATACCGCCTATGTTGATATAGGAGATTTTAGTGGTTATCCAGCACAGCAAGCTTTATTTGGTTATGAAGGTTTTGTCATAAACCCCATTCCTTTAGCAGGAACAACAGATCCAACAAATCCAGATATCCGCTCTTACAACACTAACACGCAAGCAGGAGCATCAGGATATACGCATGAGTACTTCAAAACTAGCAGCGGTAGAACAAACAAATACACCATCAATTTAAGCGGGGTTTATCAAGACAAACTCTACTTAGGTTTTAGCTTTAATACATTTAATGTAGAATACCGTGAAACCAGCCATTTTTATGAATACGGCTATGGGCCTCAATCTGGGATTAGCCAGTTAGACTTTACAAACGAATTGATCACCCTAGGGACAGCAAATTCTTTTCAATTAGGCGCAATTTATAAAGCAACCCCTCAACTTCGCTTAGGCTTAAGCCTCGAAAGCCCAACTTATTATCGCCTATCTGACCAAATAGGTCAATCGCTTAATACTGTAGTTAGAACAGAAAACGAAGACCTTGATTTAAATTTAAATCCTTCAGCAAGCGGTATATACACATTCTTACCTGGCTACCAATTCAATTCGCCGGGAAGTGTAAGAGGAAGTCTTGCTTATATCATTAACGATATTGGACTTATCAGTTTTGATTATAGTATTAAGGCGCATAACCGCGCCAAATTTACCCCAGAAAATGACGACTATTTTATCGCTTTAAACAATCAAATAGAGGATAATTTTCAAACTAATCAACGCCTACAAATAGGTGGTGAATTTAGGCTTAACCCACAAATTAGTCTTCGCGCAGGATACAGTACAGAGAGTTCCTCCCGTATTGCTTTTGACAACAGTCAATCCATCATAAGCGGTGGGTTAGGATACAATTTTGGGGCGAGTAATTTAGACATAGCACTACAGTTACAAGACCTGTCTACGCAACAGGCTTTATTTTCAGATGGTTTAACCGATAGACTACAATTAGATCAAGACAATTTAAATTTGGTTTTAACCTATAGATTAAAACTGTAATCGGTTTTACATTCCTTCCCTTTTAGTAATGTTTTCGCTATCTTTGCAGCACATTAACGCATATGAAAATCGAGAAATTAACACTGGCAGATCAAGACCCTTACGGAGACGATCACTTGGGAAGCAGCGCGCAAACCCCTTTAAGAGCAGATGCTTTTGACTTGAACGATGATCAAAAAATTGACATCATTCAAGAAAAGGTAGGTGAAATCTTACACACTCTAGGGATGGACCTTACAGACGATAGTCTTCAAGGTACCCCAAAGAGAGTCGCCAAAATGTTCGTAAAAGAAATCTTTAGCGGTCTACATCCAGACAACAAACCCAAAGCCTCAACTTTTGACAACAAATACAAATACGGGGAAATCTTAGTGGAGAAAAACATTACCCTCTACTCTACTTGTGAACACCACCTTTTACCCATCGTGGGGAAGGCACATGTCGCCTATATCTCAAATGGAAATGTAGTAGGATTGTCAAAAATGAATCGCATTGTGCAATATTATGCACAGCGTCCACAGGTACAAGAAAGATTAACCCTACAAGTGGTAGAAGAATTACAAAAAGTACTCAACACAAAAGACGTCGCATGTGTGATCGACGCAAAACACCTTTGTGTGAATGCACGAGGTATTAGTGATATCACCAGCAGCACAGTTACAGCTGAGTTTGGCGGAGTATTCAAACAACAAGAAAAGAAACAAGAATTTCTCGATTATATCAAATTAGAAACGGAATTTTAATGTCCACGCTTTCAGTTTACAATTCCCTTAGTGGTAAAAAAGAAGTTTTTACTCCCATTACAGAAAACTATGTGGGCATGTATGTTTGTGGTCCCACGGTATACAGCAATGTTCACTTAGGTAACTGCCGCACTTTTATCTCTTTTGACCTTATCTATCGTTACCTAAAACACCTAGGTTTTAAAGTTCGCTATGTGCGTAACATAACAGATGCTGGACATTTAGAAAACGATGCAGACGAAGGAGAAGATCGCATTGCTAAGAAAGCAAGAATTGAGCAAATTGAACCGATGGAAGTCGTTCAACGCTATACCGTTGACTTTCATCAAACTTTAAAAAAGCTCAACAACCTCCCTCCCAGTATTGAACCCACAGCAACTGGACATATCATTGAACAAATAGAAATCATTAAAGGCATTATTGAAGCTGGCTATGCCTATGAGGTGAATGAATCAGTTTATTTTGATGTTCTAAAATTCAATGAGGATAATCATTACGGAAAGTTAAGCGGTCGTAAAATTGAAGACTTGATTCACAACACCCGCAGCCTTAACGGACAAAGTGATAAAAAGAATCCTCAAGACTTTGCCCTTTGGAAAAAAGCAGAGCCACAGCACATTATGCGCTGGCCCTCGCCATGGGGAGATGGTTTCCCAGGATGGCACCTAGAGTGCACCGCCATGAGTACAAAATACTTAGGAGAACAATTTGACATCCACGGGGGTGGAATGGATTTAAAGTTCCCACATCACGAATGTGAAATTGCTCAAGCTGAAGCAATCAATAAAACTTCTCCTGTCAATTATTGGTTACACGCTAATATGCTAACCCTCAACGGAAAGAAAATGGCAAAATCAACTGGGAACAACATCCTACCAGATGAAATGTTTAGCGGTGAGAATGATATTTTCTCTAAGCCCTTTTCGCCTGCAGTCGCACGTTTTTTCTTGCTGCAAGCGCATTATCGCAGCATTGTTGATTTAAGTGAAGACGCTTTACTCGCTTCAGAAAAAGGCTTTCAACGACTGACTGAAGGGATCAACTTATTGGACAAAATAGAAGCTGCTGCAAAGACCGATGGTTTTGACCTAAATGCATGGGAAGAAAAATGTTACCAAGCTATGAACGACGACTTTAATAGCCCGTTGTTAATTGCACAATTGTTTGATGCCGTTAAATTTATCAACTCGATTAAAAATGGCGCTGCCAAAATTTCTTCTGAAGATTTAGTTGCTTTAAAAGAAAAGATGAAGGCCTTTACTGAAGATGTTTTGGGCTTAAGCTTTAGCAGTAATCAATCTGATGACAAAGTTAGCACCGCACTTGAGGGCACCGTTAATCTCTTAATCGAAATGCGTAAGAAAGCCAGAGACAATAAAGACTTTGCGACTTCTGACGCGATTAGAGATCAACTTCTTGCCTTAGGGATACAACTTAAAGACGGAAAAGACGGGACTAGCTTTAGCATATAAGCTCATGAAAAATCCCATCAAAGCACTTTTTATTCTGCTTATCAAAGGTTATCAACGGCTTATATCCCCTCTTCTTCCTCCCAGTTGTCGCTTTACTCCTAGCTGTTCGCACTATGGAATAGAAGCCTTACAAAAGCACGGTCTTTTTCGTGGAAGTTACTTAACCATTCACCGTATTTTACGCTGTCATCCATGGTCAAAAGGCGGACATGATCCTGTTCCCTAGTCAATGAAATTTCATTTTTTTTCGGTACTTTTATACAAAACCAAACTGCATGTACTTACTTAAAATTCTCTGGGAACCCAGCGCAACCTTGTTCAAAATCGGAAGCTTCGGGATTCATTACTACAGCTTGATGTTTGTGATCGCCTTTGTTTTAGGCTTTAACATCATGAAAAAAATGTATGAAAAAGAGAAGGTCTCTATCGAAACCCTTGAGTCCATGCTTACTTACATCGTTATTTCAACCCTATTAGGAGCGAGATTAGGCCATGTCTTTTTTTATGACTGGGCCTATTATCAAAATCACTTAATGGAAATCTTATTACCAATTGCTAGCAAGCCGGGCGGAGGCTTCTCCTTTGTTGGCTTTAGAGGTCTAGCAAGTCATGGGGCGGCAATCGGTATTTTATTAGGAATCATTTTATATCAACGCAATTATCCCTACAAACCACTTGCCTGGATCTTAGATCGTTTGATTATCCCTACTACCTTAGGCGGAGCCTTTGTGCGCATTGGGAATTTTTTCAATTCAGAAATTGTGGGGGATTTTACCGGTAATAACTTTGGTGTAGTATTTGTCAATAGAGGCGAATCGCTTCCGCGGCACCCCGCACAACTCTATGAAGCAATACTGTATTTTGCGCTATTTTTCTTTTTGCGCTATTTATATCGAAAAGGGCTTCGCCAAAAAGACGGCTTCCTAGTAGGCGTTTTTATGACCGCACTCTTTAGCATTCGTTTTATAGTCGAATATGTAAAAGCGAGCCAAGGTGGATTCGAAACCTTTCTACCCGCATTATCAACTGGACAATGGTTAAGCCTTCCATTGATTATTGCAGGATTATTTGTGATGTATCGCACCCGAACTGTAAACACTTAACATGTCCCTTAGTTTAGAACAATGGCAGTACCCTATAGGGCGCTACCAACCCAAACAAATTTTCTTAGCAGAAGAACTCAACGCATCGATTGCCGTTTTAAAAGCTTTTCCAACCGATTTAAAAGCGGTTTTATCTCAATGTAGTAATGAGGATTTAAATCAGCCTTATCGCCCAGGAGGATGGACGATTAAACAACTGGTGCATCATCTTGCAGACTCGCATATGCATTCTTATATGCGTTGTAAATATGCTTTTCTCGAAAACACTCCTACCATTAAAGGATATCAAGAACAAGACTGGGCAGAAAAGAGTCCAGACGCGCTCCATTTAGATGTTGAGGCGAGTGTCAAGATATTAGAGGGGGTACACGAACGTTGGACCTATTTTTTTGAACAGCTTTCAGCTAAAGACTTCGAACGAGAATATGCTCATCCAGAACGTCCTGAAAATTTTCCGCTAAAGGAAGTGGTTTACTTTTATGCTTGGCATGCACAACATCACCTCAACCACATCAAACAATACCTTCAATAAAAGGCATAAAAAATCCCGGATGATCCGGGATTCTTTTTATTATTACTAAGGTAAAAGCTATGCTTTACTCTTCTTTTTTGTTTTGTGTATCAAACATCACCGGTGTTGCAATAAATACCGAAGAATAAGTTCCTACTAACACCCCTACAATTAAGGCAAACATAAATCCACGGATAGATTCCCCACCGAAGACAAAGATCGCTAACAACACTAATAAGGTAGTTAAAGAGGTATTTAAGGTTCTACTTAAGGTAGAATTTAATGCGCTATTGACCGTTTCATCCAGTTTTGATTTAGGATGATCTGTTGTGTACTCACGAATACGGTCAAATACTACCACGGTATCATTTAACGAATATCCAATTACAGTTAAGATCGCTGCAATAAATGCTTGATTGATTTCCATATTAAATGGCATGATGCTATAGGTCAACGAGAAGATCCCTAATACGATTAATACATCGTGGAATACAGCTGCAACTGCTCCTAGTGAGAATTGCCACTTGCGGAAACGCAAGAGAATATATAAGAACACAACGATAAGTGATCCCACAACCGCTAAATAAGAGTTCTTCTTGATATCATCTGCAATGGTTGGGCCAACTTTAATCGAAGACATAATTCCTACTGTCTTATCTTCTGCTCCGTTTACAAATTCATCATAAGAATAGCCATCTGGCAAGAAACCTTGTAAAGCGTCGTATAGCTTGTTATAGATTTCTTGGTCGATATAAGTTCCTTCTTCGTCAATTTTATATTTGGTTGTAATCTTTAACTGATTGTCATCACCAAAAGTCTTCACTTCTGCACTACCAAAGCTTTCTACTAAACTAGTTTCTACTTCAGAAGGATTCATGATTTGGTCAAAACGAACAGTATAAGAACGTCCTCCTACAAAATCAACACCTTGATTCAATCCGTTAAAGTTTAAAGAAATTAAACTCACAAGCACCAATACACCAGAAACAGCATAAGCTACTTTGCGTTTTGATAAGAAAGCGAAAGAAATATTCGCTAAAATATTTTCAGTTGCTTTTGTTGAAAAGCTTACTTTTTTACCGCTAAATAAGCGACTGTCTACAAATAAACGCGTGATGAAAATAGCGGTGAATAACGAAGTTCCAATACCGATTAATAAGGTTGTTGCAAATCCTTTGATTGGTCCAGTTCCAAAGACAAATAAGATCAAGGCTGTTAAACCTGTGGTGATATTCGCATCTAAGATAGAAGACAAGGCATTGTTAAACCCATCTGCCACTGATTTTTGGGCGCCTTTCCCTTTGCGTAATTCTTCGCGTATACGCTCAAAGATAAGTACGTTTGCATCTACCGATATACCAATGGTTAAAACGATCCCCGCAATACCAGGTAAAGTTAATACTGCGCCTAGACCTGCTAGAATACCAAAGATTAACAAGATATTTAACGCCAAAGCGATATCAGCATAAATCCCTGAAGAGCCGTAGTAGAAAATCATCCAAACAAGAACGATTAACAAGGCAATCAAGAAAGAATACATTCCACTTTGAATGGCCTCTTTCCCTAGAGAAGGACCAACAATTTCTGATTGAATAATTTCTGCAGAGGCTGGTAATTTACCCGCACGTAAAACGTTTGCAAGGTCAATTGCTTCATTTAAGGTAAAGGTTCCTGTAATTTCTGAACGACCTCCCGCAATTGCTCCATTGTTAACCCCTGGTGCAGAATACACTACATCGTCTAATACAATGGCGATACTGCTTCCATCTTTAAAGGCTTTTCCAGTCATGTTTTCCCAAACACGTGCCCCCTTAGAATCCATTTGCATGGAAACAGCAGGCTGTCCTAACTGGCTATAAGTTTGTACCGCATCTACAATTACACCACCGCTAAGGGGTGCAGTAGCATCACGATTTGATTTAATCAAATATAGATCAACAATATCAGCATTTGGATTAGGTTTACCCCAAGCAAAGTTGACATAACGGAAATTCTTAGGCAATAGTTTTCTCACTTCTGGCAAATCGAGATAACCCATTACTTCGTCCATGTCTTTTTTAGCAAACTGAGCTAAAACTGGACCTCCTTGATAGCCATAACCGCGCACTAAATCTAAGATTGGGTTACCAGCCGCTGGGGTGATAGAATCTTGTGCTTCAACATCTGCTAATAAATCATCAATGGCAGAACTCTCGTCAGCCGCTTGCTCTTTTGCAGGTTTCGCCGCTTCTAATGTTTTAACCACTTCGTTCGCTTGTGATAAGAAAGCAAAGAATTGATCGTTTTTGAAGGTTTCCCAAAACTCTAACTGAGCTGTACTTTGCAAAAGATTCTTTACACGCTCAACATCTTTAGCACCAGGAAGTTCAACTAAGATTCTTCCAGAAGTTCCTAAACGTTGGATATTGGGTTGTGTTACCCCAAACTTATCAATACGCTTGCGCAATACTTCAAAAGCAGAGATGATAGACTCATCAATTTTACGACGAATGATAGGACGAACTAGTTCATCTCCCATTTCAAAATTGATTTGATCACTCAAGTTGCGATTCGCAAAAATATCTGGATCTGCTAGATTAGAAGTCCCTTTGATACTTTCGAACGCAGCAAAGAAAGACTCTACATAAGGATCATCTGTATCCTTTTGTAATTCATCTGCCTCGTCTAAAGCTTTGTTGAAGACAGGGTTTTTAGTGTAATCTGCTAATCCTTTTAAGATGTCGCGAACAGAGATTTGAAGGATCACGTTGATTCCTCCTTTTAAATCTAATCCCTTGTTGAGTTCTTTTCCTTTGGCATCATTATAAGAAGTAAAACCATAAAGGGATTGACCCCCAATAGAATCAAGGTATTCTGCTTCTACTACTTCGCGCAGAGAAATAAAATCTTCTTGATCTGCTGCGATAGTATTTTCGGCATAAGCGGCTGCTTTTGCTTCTTGATTACTTGCGATAAAGGTGAAAGAAAGTTGGTATATACTTACGATTCCAAAAAGGAAAGCGAAAAGTTTTATAAGTCCATTATTTTGCATGCTAATATTTTTAAGCGTGTTAAAGGCTCGCAAATATAAAGTTTACCTAAGCATTAAGCAACTTTAGTTTGCGATTTCACCTCTGTAGAGAAGTGAGCATTAAGAATTTAGTTTAAAATACTCCCTAGAGCGTCGTTCATAGTGCGAACTGCTTGTGCACTTTGATCAAACTTAGCTTGTTCTGCTTCGTTTAATTTCACGTCAACAATGGCTTCAACCCCATCTTTTCCGATGATACAAGGAACACCAATACAAAGATCACTGTGTCCATATTCTCCTTCTAAGTAAACAGAACAAGGAATCATGCGCTTTTGATCATTGATAATACTATCTACCAAATAAGCTACCGAGGCTCCTGGTGCATACCAAGCAGAGGTTCCTAAAAGCTTAGTCAAAGTAGCTCCTCCTACCATAGTAGCGGCTGCAACTTCGTCCATTTGCTCTTGAGAAAGGTGTTGACTCACAGGAGTTCCATTATAACTTGCCAAACGGGTTAAAGGAATCATGGTCGTGTCTCCGTGACCACCGATGACCATCCCCTGAATATCATTCGCAGGCTTGTCTAATGCTTTTGATAAATAGGTTTTAAAACGAGAGCTGTCTAATGCACCTCCCATTCCGATGATACGGTTTTTAGGTAATCCAGTCGCTTTTAAGGCTAAATAGGTCATGGTATCCATAGGATTTGACACGACAACTATAATGGCTTCTGGAGAGTTCGCTAATACATTTTCTGCGACAGATTGTACAATCCCAGCATTAATTCCGATTAATTCTTCACGGGTCATTCCAGGTTTACGTGGAATTCCAGAGGTAATCACAACTACATCACTCCCAGCGGTAGCGTTGTAATCATTTGTTACTCCTGTGATACGGGTATTAAACCCTAAGGTAGTGGCTGTTTGTGTTAAGTCTAATGCTTTCCCTTCGGCGAAGCCTTCTTTAATATCTAATAATACCACTTCACTAGCGATGCGTTTAATCGCAATATATTCTGCACAAGAGGCCCCTACATTACCTGCCCCGACAACGGTTACTTTCATTTTATTTTGTTTAATTATTTGATTAGCAGTGCAAATTTAAGCATCAATGTTGGCATAAACTGCATTGCGTTCGATAAATTCTCTACGCGGCGGTACCTCGTCTCCCATTAGCATAGAGAAGATGCGATCTGCTTCGCTACCACTATCGATGGTTACTTGACGCAAGGTTCTAAATTCTGGGTTCATGGTGGTATCCCACAATTGTTCTGCGTTCATTTCCCCTAAACCTTTGTATCGCTGAATACTAGCCCCTTGACCGTATTGCTGCATTAACTGGTCACGTTGATCGTCGTTCCAGGCGTATTCTTTTTTAGCGCCTTTCTTGACTAGATACAACGGAGGTGTTGCGATATAGATATAACCCGATTCAACCAATTCTCGCATATAGCGAAAGAAGAAGGTCAGAATCAAGGTGGAAATGTGACTTCCATCGACATCTGCATCACACATAATTACCACCTTATGGTAGCGCAACTTTTCAAGGTTCAATGCTTTGCTGTCTTCTTCGGTTCCTATGGTTACCCCAAGCGCAGTATAGATATTGCGAATTTCTTCGTTTTCAAATACTTTGTGCTGCATGGCTTTTTCCACATTGAGGATTTTCCCTCTCAATGGAAGAATGGCCTGGAAATTACGGTCACGACCTTGTTTGGCTGTTCCCCCAGCCGAATCTCCCTCGACAAGAAAGACCTCACACTGGGCTGGATCTTGCTCTGAACAGTCAGATAACTTTCCGGGTAAGCCACCGCCGCTCATCACGGTTTTGCGCTGCACCATTTCACGGGCCTTGCGGGCGGCGTGACGGGCTTGTGCAGCTAAAATCACTTTTTGAACGATGGTTTTAGCATCGTTAGGGTTTTCTTCGAGATAGTTTTCTAACATCTCTGAGACTGCCTGAGACACCGCAGAAGTTACTTCTCTGTTTCCTAATTTAGTTTTGGTTTGCCCCTCAAATTGTGGCTCGGCAACTTTTACCGAAACAATGGCGGTGAGTCCTTCACGGAAATCATCTCCAGCAATTTCAAATTTGAGTTTATCTAACAAGCCAGATCCGTCGGCATATTTCTTTAAAGTTGACGTTAATCCACGGCGAAATCCAGAAAGGTGAGTTCCCCCTTCGTGGGTGTTGATATTATTGACATAAGAATGTAAATTCTCTGAGAAAGAGGTGTTGTACACCATGGCTACCTCAACGGGAATGCCATTTTTTTCTCCCTCAATAGAAATAACATCTTTGATAATCGACTCACGGGTAGCGTCTAGAAAGGAGATAAATTCTTTTAGCCCCTCTTCAGAATGAAAAGTTTCCCCTAGAAATTCTCCTTTATCGTCTTTCTCTCGACGATCTATCATTTTAATGGTAATCCCATTATTCAAATAAGACAGCTCGCGCATGCGGTTGGCTAGCGTATCGTAGTTATACTCTAGGGTTTGATTGAATATCTGCGCGTCTGGTTTAAAGGTGACAGTGGTTCCGCGTTGGTCTGTGGTTCCTGCTTCACGCACGGCATACTTTGGCTTGCCTCTTTCGTATTCTTGCTCCCAGATTTGTCCATCGCGAAAAACGCTAGCTTTTAAGCTTTCTGACAAGGCGTTGACACAAGATACACCTACCCCGTGCAATCCTCCAGAAACTTTATAGGAATCTTTATCAAACTTCCCTCCTGCACCGATCTTGGTCATCACGACTTCAAGGGCAGAGACGCCTTCTTTTTTATGAATTCCTACAGGAATTCCACGCCCATTATCCTGGGTTGTAATCGAATTATCTTCATTGATTGTCACTGTAATGGTATCACAGTGCCCGGCTAAGGCTTCATCGATAGAATTATCAACTACTTCATAAACTAAATGGTGTAGTCCACGAACGCCTACATCACCAATATACATGGAGGGGCGCATACGCACGTGCTCCATTCCTTCCAGCGCCTGAATACTATCTGCAGAATACTGGGGATTTTGTGGTGTTTCACTCATAATTTTCGGTTTTTATTACGCCCTTTAAAGGCGACTTCCAAATATACGAAAAACCCACCCCTAAAGCGCGTGAATACTGGGCTGAATAGGTCAAAGTTATCAACATTTTATGTGGATAAGCAGCAAAAAAAAAGAGCTGGTTTTTGGCCAGCTCTTTTTTTGTTAATCTAGCCATTTTTAATAGGCGTCATCATGTACTTTTGCGACCGCTCTTCCAGAGGGATCATTCATGTTTTTGAAGGCTTCATCCCACTCTAATGCAATGGGTGTACTACAGGCCACAGAAGGTACAGAAGGCACACAAAGCGCAGCAGTTTCTGAGGGGAAGTGCTCTTCAAAAATACTGCGGTAATAGAACTCTTCTTTATTCTGTGGGGTTTGCTTAGGAAAGCGGTATTGGGCATTAGCCATTTGCTCGTCACTTACAGCCGCTTCTACCACCTCTTTCAAGGTGTCGATCCAATTGTAGCCAACTCCGTCAGAAAACTGTTCCTTTTGGCGCCAGGCGACACTTTCTGGTAAATACTGTTCAAAGGCTTTACGCACTACCCATTTCTCCATGCGTTCTTTATTGATCATCTTATCCTTTGGGTTAATACGCATGGCAACATCCATAAATTCTTTGTCTAAGAATGGAACACGCCCTTCGATCCCCCAAGCAGCAAGAGACTTGTTTGCTCGTAAACAGTCGTATTGGTGTAATTTATCCAGCTTACGCACGGTCTCTTCATGAAAGTCTTTCGCCGTAGGGGCTTTGTGGAAATAAAGATATCCCCCAAATAACTCGTCTGCACCTTCCCCAGAAAGAACCATTTTAATCCCTAAAGATTTAATCGCTCTGGCCATAAGATACATGGGCGTTGAAGCGCGAATTGTGGTAATATCATAGGTCTCTAAGTTGTAAACCACATCGCGAATCGCGTCGAGTCCCTCTTGAATAGAAAATTTTATTTCGTGATGCACGGTTTCAATGTGCTCAGCAACTTTTTGTGCAGCCGCTAAGTCTGGTGAACCCTCTAAACCCACTGAAAAGGAATGCAACTGTGGCCACCAGGCCGCTTGCTTGTCGTCACTTTCAACGCGCTTTGATGCATATAATTTTGCTAACGCAGAAGTGACCGAAGAATCTAAGCCACCAGAAAGCAAGACTCCATAAGGCACATCACTCATCAACTGGCGTCGAACAGCTGCTGCTAGTGCATCGTGGATATCATCAATACTTGTGGTATTGTCTTTTACCTGATCAAATTCCATCCAATCACGAGTGTACCATTGCACAGGAGCTTGATCTGAACTTAACAAATAGTGTCCAGGAGGAAACAATTCGATTTTTGTGCATACCCCTTCTAGGGCTTTTAATTCTGAAGCTACATAGAAGGTTCCGTGTTGGTCCCATCCCATATACAATGGGATAATCCCCATATGATCTCGGGCGACAAAGTAAGTATCTTCTTGGGTATCATAGATGGCAAAGCCAAAGATACCGTTCATTTCATCGACAAATGCCGGTCCTTTTTCTTGGTATAAGGCTAAGATCACTTCACAGTCAGAAGCGGTTTTAAAATCGTATTTCCCTTCAAACTGTTGACGTAATTCTTTGTGGTTATAGATCTCTCCGTTCGCTGCTAACACGTAGCGACCATCTTCACTGTATAAAGGCTGGTTTCCAGAAGTAGGATCAACAATAGCGAGACGCTCGTGCCCCATTAGGGCTTTATCATTCGAAAAAATCCCGCTCCAGTCTGGACCGCGGTGTCGAATTCTTTTTGACATTTCAAGGATTTGCGGACGCAAATCTTCTGTTGTTTGCTTTAAGTCAAAGGCACATACAATACCACACATAGTTTATTATTTTACAACAAATCTATGGTGTGTATTTTAATTATCAACCAAATAAAGTAAAAATGGTTTATTTTTTAAATCAAAATATAAAATAAATATGATAAATTAAAGCAAATACAATAATTTCACTGTTTTCACTTAAGGATTTAAAGCGCCTTACTTTTTACGTTGATATACTATATCACCATCAACAATAGTCGCGAGTACTTCTGCAGAAAGAATGGCCGATTCATTAATGGTCATAATATCCTCTGTCAAAAGAATAAGATCGGCTACTTTCCCCACTTCAATACTTCCTTTTTGTTGCTCTTCAAAATTAGCGTGTGCAGCCCATAGCGTCATTCCCTTTAAAGCTTCAGAACGGGTTAAGGCATTTTCCATTTGATAGCCCCCCAATGGTTTTCCTTCAGAATCTCTTCTGGCTACTGCCGAGTAAAAGGTATAGAGAGGGTTCACTTTTTCCACTGGGAAATCTGTTCCTAAAGCTATTTTTCCAGACCAATCTAACAGCTCCTTAAAGGTATAGGCTGTTTGCACTCTTTCTTCCCCTAGTCGCTCGTCTGCCCATTCCATATCACTGGTAGCATGAGTGGGTTGGACAGAAGGAATCACCTTAGGTCCAAATTTTTCAAGGTCTTGCTTTTCTACTACCTGAGCATGTTCTACTCTCCAGCGCGGATCTGGGCTTATTGCTAATGCTTTTTCATAAGCATCTAAAACAACTTGGTTCGCAGCATCCCCAATAGCGTGGGTATTCATTTGAAAGCCTTTCTCTGCTAATAGATAAGCGAGGCGCTCAATCTCTTCTGGAGTCGTTAAGAATAAACCCGTGCTGTTTTTAGCATCAGAATAAGGTTTTTTTAAGGCTGCCCCTCTACTCCCTAAGGCGCCATCTGCATAAACCTTAACAGAACGTATGGTTAATTTGTCTGTCTGGGTGATTCCTTTATCTAAGTAATAGGCTAGATTTTCTTCGTTGTTAGAAATCATCCCATACACCCTAATCTTGAGATCCTCAGTTTTGTGAAGGCTGTCAATTAATTCTAAAACATCTCTATTTAAACCTGCATCGTCTACTGTTGTAAGTCCATATTTAAAGGAAAGTTCTTCTGCCTTTTTTAGGCCGCGAATTTTCTTATCTGTTGAAGGCTCTGGTAAAATGGTATAGGCAAGATCAGAAGCTTTATCGATTAAAACTCCTGAAGGAACTCCATCGACTAAGATCACTTCTCCTCCCTCTACTTTGGTTTCAGCGCTAATATTTGCTTTTTCAAGTACGGCACTGCTTACATATGCTGCGTGCCCATCTACCCTTTCTAAGATGACTAACTTCCCAGGAAAAGCTTTATCTAACACCTCTTTGGTTGGGAATACTTTTTCTTCCCAAAGGTTTTGATCCCAGCCACGACCCAGGATAACATCGTCATTTACTTCTGCTTGGTGTTCTTTTATTCTAGTCACTAATTCTTCGAGACTTTTTGACCCTCTTAAATCCACCTGCTCTTGGGTCATGCCCAATTGATAAAAGTGGCAATGCGCATCAATAAAGCCTGGATAAACTGGCAAGCCTTTTAGGTCAAGCACCGCAGGTGCATTAAATTGACCTACTAAATCCTCTTGCCCTACAGCGATGATCTTACCCTCTTTTACCACTACTGCAGAAGCTACATCGAAGTTTTCATTTACGGTGTAGATTTTTGCATTGTGGATGATAAAATCGGCGTTGTAATTATTACAAGAAACCAAAAAGATGGTGAGTAATAAAAGAGGAAATATTTTTTTCATGTGGTACAATTTCTAGACAAAAATAACAGAAAGGAACAGATTAAAAAGCAAGATCAAAATTATATCTCCCACCAAACAAGATTTGTGTCCCATAAACTGGATAATTCGACCATTGATAAAGGCTTTCATTTAGCATGTTTTTTCCCTTAATAAAGACTTCCCATCGCTCGTTTAATTGATACTGCAGATTGAGGTCTAATTGCGTAAAAGCATTGAGATCTTCAAGCAACACAGGGGCATTGCTTAAATCTTGTCCTAAGAAATTATCTTTAAATGCGTTTTTCCTTTGACCGATATGCTTTAAATACCATTGTAGATAAAACTTTTGCCCTAGCTTAAAAGTTCCATTAAAATGAACAGATAGCTGCGGAAGGTTAAATGCTGTTTGCTGAAAAATGGGCGTGTCTTCGTTTACATTGTCAAAAGAAAAGTCGGCATAACGCGCCTTAAACTGTAATCTACCTCCATTTTTAAAGGCTGCGCCTAATTGTGCTTCAACGCCTACTTTGTGCAAATTCGCATAAACAACCTCAAAGGCATTCGCATAACGATAGGACACTATATTCAATCGATCCATATCGATACCTAAGTTTTGGTAGAGGGGTTGCTTTTTATTCTGCTCATAAAACAAGTTCCATTGAAACTCCCAGCCTGCAGCAAATTTTGAGCGTGTTCCCAACTGAGCTTGATAAGGAATATTCGAGGCTTGCAATTGAATTGCTGGGGCAACATAAGGATTTGCGTGAGTAAAAGACCTAAAACTATTTTGCTGTAAGGTTCCGGTTAAATTTAAGAAGGGTGCAAAGTTTCCTTTTTGTGGTCGATAAGACAAGGCAAATTCTGGATAAAGAAAGAAGTTGTTTTCTTCGAACTCATCCCCTATTCCCATAACGGCTTTTGCTCCTACTTTAAACTTGAAGTTGCCATTTATTTTACTTGCGAAAATAGATAGCCTAGCGTTTCCAGCGCTATATTCTACCGCCTCGCGGGTATAAAAATCTTCTTTAAAGGAAGCTGAAAGGAAGCTTACTTCTGGCAACATAGAAATGGCTACACCACCCCACAAGACTTGAAATTTTGAAGAAAAATCTACTTCAATTTCTGATGTTCCAAAAGCATCTGTTGTCAAATAAGAATCTAAAGAAAGGCGTTTTACCACTGGATTATACCACTGCCATGCAGAACTTACAGAGAGGTAATTAAGGTTTTGTTGTGGCTGAATTTGCGCCAAGATAAAATCATCTTCTAAAGGGTTGCGTAACCCATAGAAAGATTGTCGGTGTTGGCGAAAATTGATTTGGGAAAATGAATTGCGCTTAGTGGTTGCATATTGATGCGATACATTTAACAACAAATTACTTTGTTTGCTATCGAGTTGCACCTCTTCTAAGGGTTTTAAAAAACCGTTGAAATAAGCCATCCAATCAATTTTTTGACGGCGATCGATATTGAAGTTAGTGTTGTACTCAAACAACAATTGATTAAAATTCCCAAAACCGAGGCTCCCGCCAGAATTGAATTGTGGTTTTTGTTTTTTGGATTTTAATTTTCTTGCACTGCCTTTAGAAGGGATAAAAGTTGAGGCCACAGGAACCGAAAAAATACTGTACTCAACCCCCTTTTTAGGAGCGATAATTGAGTCAATGGTTGCAGGGCTTTCTCTTATTTTAAAAACATCTTGCAAACTGGGGGTGTAAGACTTGATCACTGTAACCTCTTGGATCCCTAGATCTTCTTTTTCATCTTGCCCTAGAGCAACAGCTGAAAAGAGAAGGCAAGCCAACAAGTACTTTAATCTATTCATTTGAAGAGGTTTCTAGATCAATCGAAGCATTGTTTTTCGCTTCGACTGTTTTTATGTTTTCTAAATCTTTTTTTGCTTCTTGAATCACTACTGGAAACTGGCTAAAGTTCTCTAAAATGGATTCTAAGATATAGGTCGCTTGAAAAGCATCATCTAGTTGATAAAAGTTCTTTGACATCAATAACAAGCTCTTTGCTCCCCAACTGGGGTAGCCGCCATAATTTTGCGCGATGTTTTCGATGACTTTATTTGAAGCCGCAAATTTTAGATCATTGTGTTTTTGCAAAGCGTCAAAGTACAAGGCTTCGACTGCGCGTTCTCCTTGCGGAGCTTTCTCTAGCGCCTTAAAAGCTTTTGTCGCTTTTGGCACATCTTTTCTTTCTTGGGCAGCTTTTGCTAAAATGTAATAGGCATCCCATTTCACTCTCTCTTCTAGTTCTGTAAGGGCTAAGATTTTTTCGGCATAAGCGATCGCATCTTCAAGGGATTGTTCTTCAAAATAGTATTGCATTAGATTGAATTGTGCGTAGCGCTTGTTTTCGTCATACTGCGCAATGGACTCTAATTTTTGCCAAAAAGACAACGCCTTTTCCTTTTCCTCTAGCTGAACTAAAGCCTGGGTGATGCGCACTAAGGCCTGTTCAGAATATTCGTTAAGGGGAGCTTGTATGACCTTGTCATAATACAAACTTGCTTCGCCCCATTTTTCTTCTTCAAAAGCGATTTCTGCTAATAAGAAGGATGCACGAAGGCTATTCCCTCCACTGCTGTATTTTTCTAAATAGCTTTCTAAGGCGCGTTTTAAGGCTTTCTTTTTTCCGTCGTTGAGCAATCTTTCGATGGCGTCAAAGGCAGCTTTTTCCAATTGCAAATCTGGAATAGAAGCCATCTCTATCTCTTTTAACCAAGCAGAAAAATCTGCTACCGTATTTTCTTCAATGGCGATCTCTTTAACAGTCTGTAAAGCCTGTTGCGCCAGTGCTTCATTAGGGTAAGACTGGACTAAATCTTTTAACGTACTTTCTGCCAGCGCTGACGCTCCGTTATTGTATTGAATCAAACCTTTATTTAAGAGGGCTTTTGAGCGGTAGGGGCTTTCTTTGGCTTGCCTAATAATCACATCATAGGCTGTGATGGCTGCTTCATTATCACCTTTTTTGGTGTAGGACAAGGCCAGTTCATATTGACAATCATCGACAAGAGAAGAACTGGGGAATTGCGCGATTAGGGCTTTTAGCAACTCAATTTTTTGTTCTAACCGATTGACAAAACCATAGCTCAAGGCTTGTTGATACATGGCATAACCCGCTCTTTGTGGGGCGAGGGTTCTCACTTTTTCGTATTGATCCATGGCGGGCCAATAGGCTTTTAAAACAAAGTGGCTATCCCCTAATCTAAGGCGGGCATCGCGTTCGTATTTTACCGTTTGTGCCTGTTGCAGGAAGCTTTCAAAGGCAGTAATGGCCGCGGGATAATTCTTTAATTGAAAATAACAATAACCGCTGTGATAGTCTATGGTTTTTGCTGCATCTAAGCTTGAAAACTTTGGCAAAGGTTTTGCCTCCTGAAAAAGCTCAAGCGCAAGGGTGTATTCTTTTAGCTCAAAGTATGCCTGGGCTTGCCAGTAGGTAGCATTCGCAATGATTAGCGGGTTTTTAAAGGCTTTTATCGCAGCAGTATAATATTCAATGGCAGCAGCGAATTGTCCGCTTTTGTACAAAGAAGTTGCTTTTAAATAGGAGACAATTTGTCTCGCCTCGTCATAATCGCTGGAAGAAAATTTATCGAGTAAAGCAAGGGCTGCATCAAAGTTTTGAGAGTTGACATAAGAGTCTAACAAGAGTTCTTCGACCTCGTTGACGGCTGTGTTTTTAGGGTAAGTGGCTACAAAGCGTTGCAATACAGCAGAAGGGCTTTCATAAGAATTCCCGATTTCATAGCTCAAGCGGGCATAATTCAAGAGTGCATCTTCTGCTATTATGGCGTCAAATTTCATTTCTGCGGCACGTTTAAAGGCATTTAGTGCCGCTGTTTTTTGGTCTGTTTGTAAATAACTATCGGCGAGGTGATAATAAGCGTTTTGAGCGACCGCATTTTTTCCATTGATGATCTTATTGAATTGTGCAATGGCATTCTCGTACTCATTAACGCGATAGTGCGTGTAGCCCAATTGATAATAGTCGGTATTGTTCCACTTCCCTCTTTTGCCTTTATAGGCAATTAAAAAGGGCAAGGCAGAACGGTAATCTTTTAAGTTAAAATAGCTTTCGCCTATGATCTTTGACAACTCAGAAGTTTCTTTTTCGTCTGCGCCTTTTAAACTAGGCTTCGCCAAAAGAATTGCTTGATCAAAACGCCCTAATTTAAAGTTCATATCGGCTTGAAAATAGCCTATTGTATTGTCGTCACTACTGTTGTTGAGCTTGTCAAAGTTGCGGTTGGCCTCCTCAAAATCTTCTAATTGATAAGCGATATAACCCAAATAGTAATTCGCATCTGACTGATAAGCGGGAAGCTCTTTGACCTTATCAAACAATGGCTTTGCCTTCTTGTATCGCTTAGACGCAAAGTAAGTATAGCCTTTGTTAAAGTTATACTCTGGACGCTGCACTTTGGCCACTTCTCTTTCGCTTATTTTACTGTACCATTTTAAGGCATAAGAATAACGACCGCGGTTAAAGTAGAAATTAGCGGCATCAAAGAAGGCGGTCTCGGTCAAATAACTGGTGGGATGATCAACCATATAAGCCGTTAGCATCTTCTCTGCGCCAGCGGTGTTTAAACGCAAGGCAGACGCCAGGGTGTAAAAATCAGCGGCATCATGACTGCTTGCAAGGCTGGGGTAATAGGGTTGAATTTGATAATACTGGGCCGCAGGTCCAAAGGCTTTAGCCGCAAAATAATACTCTGCAGAAGTCAATGCACTCGACTCCCATCCCTGCTGGGCTGTCCCCTTAAACAAGGATAAAGCCAAACAAAACAAGACCGTTAAAAGCGAGGGGGTTCTCATCAATTTTATCTTCCTAAATTTAAGAATTCTACTCTTATTATAAACGCAGGATATTGGGATAACGTATAAAAATTATCAACAAAATACAAGAGGACTTTTTACCGTGAAGCGAGAAATAGTACCTTTAGTGTCAAATCATATATTTCTATACCGTGGGAGCACCGATTGTTCAATTACAAGAAGCCAATATTTTTCAAAACAAACAATGTATTTTAAGCCAAGTGGACATCGAGGTGCAGGCAGGAGACTTTGTTTTTTTGATTGGAAAAACTGGCACTGGAAAAAGTAGTTTGATCAAAACCCTTTATGCCGATTTACCCCTGCAAGAAGGGCAAGGCGGGATTGTAGGCTATGATTTAAATGGCATTCGCCAAAAAGACATTCCGTTTTTAAGACGAAAGTTGGGGGTTGTCTTCCAGGATTTTAAGCTACTCCCCGACCGTACCGTTTTTGATAATTTGAATTTTGTTCTCAAGGCTACCGGCTGGAAAGACAAGGCCAAAATCAAGGAGCGCATCCAGGAAGTGCTAAGCGAAGTAGGCATGGAAAGCATTGAACAAAAACACCCCTTTGAACTCTCTGGCGGAGAACAACAGCGCGTTGCCATTGCCCGCGCCCTACTCAATACTCCAGAAATTATTATCGCAGACGAACCCACTGGAAACCTAGACCCACAAACCAGCCTAGAAATCATGGAGGTGTTTCAAAAACTCCACCAGCAAGGTATGACCGTTTTAATGGCCACTCACGATTACAATATGATCGTCAAATTCCCGGGGAAAATCTTGCGCTGTGATGAAGGTGCTGTCTATGAGGTCGTGCAAAAGAAGCCGTCTTAGGCGGCCTTTATCGCTTCAGAATTTGACCGTATTGAAAGTACTTTAAAGGAATACAATACCATTGTCTTTAAAGCGATTCCTGCGATTATGATCATCGCTTCTGTACTAATAATCTTTATGGATAAGCCCGTATGGCGTGCCAGTTGTATCACCACCATTGCGATGATGATTGTGATCCTGTTGATCGACGGAACCGCCCATTCGAGAATAGTGGATTATAAAGAGCAATTAGAATCTGTTGCTCGATAGCGATATGCTACCCCACTTTAGACGCTTGACGTTTACGTTCGTTTTCATCTAAGAACACTTTACGCAGGCGTAAGTGATTAGGTGTAACCTCGACATATTCATCGCCTTGAATGTATTCTAGGGCTTCTTCTAATGAAAACTTGATCGGTGGAGCAAGCTTCACCTTGTCGTCTGAACCAGAGGCACGAACATTCGATAACTTTTTGGTTTTGGTCACATTGACCACCATATCATCTCCACGAGAGTTTTCTCCGATTACTTGTCCGGTGTAAACTTCCTCGTTTGGTGCAACAAAGAATTTTCCGCGTTCTTGTAATTTGTCTAGAGAGTAAGGAATCGCATTTCCTTTTTCCATTGAAATTAGAGAGCCGTTGATACGTCCAGGAATTTCTCCTTTGTAAGGAGCGAATTCTTTAAAGCGGTGGTTCATAATTGCTTCTCCAGCCGTGGCGGTAAGCAATTGGTTTCTCAACCCAATGATCCCTCTAGAAGGCACGATAAATTCACATACCATGCGTTCCCCTTTTGGTGACATACTTAACATCTCTCCTTTTCTTAAAGTCACCATTTCGATGGCTTTTCCAGAAACATTTTCTGGTAAGTCAATGGTTAATTCCTCGATAGGTTCGTGTTTAACGCCGTCGATTTCTTTGATGATTACCTGTGGTTGCCCGATTTGTAATTCATAGCCTTCGCGTCGCATGGTTTCAATTAAAACCGAAAGGTGTAATACCCCACGACCAAAGACAATAAACTTATCTGCAGAGCCGGTTTCTTGTAAGCGCATGGCTAGGTTGCGTTCTAATTCTTTTTCTAAACGATCTTTGATGTGTCGAGAAGTTACAAACTTTCCATCCTTCCCAAAGAAAGGAGAATCGTTAATGGTAAACAACATACTCATGGTAGGCTCGTCGATTGCAATAGTAGGCAATGCCTCTGGGTTTTCTGCATCAGCAAGGGTATCCCCAATTTCAAATTGTTCTAAGCCAATTACAGCACAGATATCTCCAGCATTGACCTCTTCTACTTTTTTACGTCCCAATCCGTCAAATAGGTTGAGCTCTTTGATGCGTTGTTTTGAAATGTCTCCATCGCGATTCACTAAAGCAACTTGCATCCCAGGCTTTAATTGTCCGCGCTGTAAACGCCCAATGGCGATACGACCTGTGTAAGAGGAAAAGTCTAAAGAAGTAATCAACATCTGTGGAGTTCCTTCTTCAATCTTTGGACTAGGGACATGCTCTAGTACCATGTCTAATAAAGGCTCCACTGAATCGGTTTGCTCTTTCCAATCGTGGCTCATCCAGTTGTTTTTGGCAGAGCCATAAACGGTAGGGAAATCTAATTGCCACTCTTCTGCTCCTAATTCAAACATTAAGTCAAAAACAGATTCGTGTACCTCTTCTGGGGTACAGTTTTCTTTGTCTACTTTGTTGACTACTACAATCGGCTTTAACTTTAAGTCAATCGCCTTTTGTAGTACAAAACGGGTCTGTGGCATGGGGCCTTCAAAGGCATCCACAAGGAGTAAAACGCCGTCTGCCATGTTTAATACACGTTCTACTTCTCCCCCAAAATCTGCGTGACCAGGGGTGTCAATGATATTAATTTTGGTGTCCTTATAGATCACCGAAATGTTTTTAGATAGAATGGTAATCCCGCGTTCGCGTTCTAAATCATTGTTGTCCAAGATCAGGTCCCCTTTGTTTTCGTTGGTACGAAACAATTCACAATGGTGCATTATTTTGTCAACTAAAGTGGTTTTACCGTGGTCAACGTGTGCGATAATGGCAATGTTTTTAATAGTACTCATGCGTGATTTTTACAGCCGCAAAGATAACGGTATATTATTGACTTATAACCGAATTGTCTCTTTTTATTCAAGGGTGATTTTCCCTAGAAAGAAGGATAGGTTTAGAGGGCAAGCCAAAAGGCTATAATCGCCCTTAGCAGACTAGCAATAAGTGGCATAGAAATTTTATAAAAAAGCAGGGAATCTCCAAACGCTCTAGACGAAATTAAACCTTCAGTGCTTCTTTCCATCAATCATTTTGAACGCCCTTCAACTAAGCTAGTGCTCATTTACAGTTTAATAAAACTAATTAGGTTAGTCTATTTTTACTGTTTTAATATTATCATCAAAGACCCGATCGATCAATATATGACGTGGATCGATCGCTGCTTTTGCAGGAAGAGAATCGGCTTCAATCAACACATTGGTTTTTGCTTCAGTTAGTTTGATTCTCTTTTGATGCATAAGGATTTTTTCGTCACTATCTGCAAAGACGCCAATATCAACCCATTCATTTAATGCGACCTCTTGCTCATTCCCAATAGAATCAGATTTTATTTTACGGGCCTCAATCTCAAGCGATATGGCATACTTACCATTGTCGAGCTTTTCTGCTTTAGCTGAGAGTAAACGGTTGTCATAAAGGGTGATTTCCTTGAACCAATCCTTTATCAAATAATTGAGTGAATCAGGAACTTTAGGTTCCAAATAAGAGAGAAAATCCAAAGAAGTAGGGTAAGGAGTTTGGTATTTATGTGCCACAAGGAATTCACTCATTGCTTCATTTACTTTGTCTTCGCCTATATAATCTTGTAAGGCATATAGAATAACGCTTCCTTTTCCGTAATGAATGTAGGATTGATTTTCAACCTTATACAAGGGTAATTCTTTCTCTAACTCTGAAGCTCTTCCACGTAGGTATCGATCGTGATCGTATTTTAAAAACTCACGCATGTCCATGGGGGTTTTAGCAATACTTTTCATGGTCATTAAGGAAGAGTATTCAGAAAAGCTTTCACTCATAAGTGTACCCCCTTGCATATTTGCCCCAACTAGTTGATGTGCCCACCATTGATGAGCCATCTCGTGAGCAATCACGGCGTCAATCACATTGTTTTTTTCTTCGTCTTCTAAGTTAATTACAAAACCAAAAGCCTCTGAATACGGCATGGTCCCGGGAAAAGCTTGAGCAAAGGTAGAAAAGCGTGGAAACTCAATAATACGACATTGTTTATGTGTATATGGACCAAAATTTTTAGTGTAATACGCTAAGGATCGTTCAACGGCATCCATCATTTTATCTACATTCACTCCATGCTTAGCATCGTGGTAAATTTCGATTGCAATACCATTCCAGTCACGCTTTGCCACTTCATAGTCAGCAGAAATAAATGAATAAAAATTTTGTGAGGGGTGATCAACAATATACTTGTAATAATTGCGATTATTTTCCTCCCACTGTTCAACCATTGATCCAGGAGCAACGGCGATTTGTCCCTTCTCTGTAGAAATTATCGTTTCAACATTGATGTAATCAGAATAACCATTTGTAAGGTAATTTTTTAAACAGTTTTCAGTGCAATTTTCCTCTAAAGGAGGCATTCTATCTTTAGGCGGAAGTTTAAACTTTTTTCGTTTATTTCGATCACTTAATTCTTTTCCTTCATTGTATCCAATATCGGGAAGAACTTGAAAATTATTGAAAAAAGAACCGTTCTTAACCACACTAGTAGATGCTCCCCCATTAGCAAAACCTTTTGGAGAAAAGCGCATACTTACCTTAGCCTCTATGGTGTCTCCCTTAACAAAGGGGGGATCAAAAACATAAAAATGCACATTGTGTTTTTCATCCTTTTTAACTAATGTTGCATTAGGAAAATCATATAGCTCCTCACGTTGATTACTCACATTGAATAAGAGTGTATCTATTGGAGCATCATAAGGGTTGACTAATGCTATTTTAGAGACTACCTCTGCACTTCGATCACTAGGGAAAATATCGATCATATATTTTGCTTCAATAACCTTTGGATGAGGCATATCTTTATATTGTTTATAGATCGTTTCATAATCGATGGCCAGTTGTTCTGCATCATCACCCGTTTTATAAGGGTTTAATTCTTGTGTGTTGTAGTAAACAAAGGTTGCAATTCCTAACCATAAGGCTCCAGTTGTAACCACCAATATATTATATCGCGGACTGGGTTTTGTCAATCGGCTATTAAATCGTTCTTTAAATGAACTCACCTTTCCTCTAGCCCAAAAACGACCAGAAAGCATCAGTAAGAAAAGGGCACCAACTAACCAGTAAAGGCTAAACCAAAACACTCCTTTTTCACTTGGCCCAAACCCGTTCATGTCAGAATAAATTAAATAGGGGGTTCCCATAAAACGAAGCATATTCGTTTGTACATCTGCTATTGACAAAATAATATCTAAGCCTAGAATAACAACAACAGAGACCATATAACCTACATATTTATTATTCACCAACACCTGCACTGCGACTAAGGTCAAACTAGTTACTAAATAAAGCGGGAATGAATTATAAATAAAGTCCCAAAAATAGGTTGAAAATTCAATTTGAAAATACCCCATGATAAGTTGATACATCACAGTAATAAAGACAAAGAAAATATGAAGAAATAAGGTGAGACTGAACAGCGAAAGTGTCTTAGCAAACAATGGAATTAAAGTAATGTGCGGAGTTGCATCGATTACTTCGTTGATGTTCATATCCCGGTCTCGCCAAATTAATTCCCCACTAAAAAAGACAAGGATAATCATGATGAATAGCGTCGTACCATCAATGGCATCTGTCATTCTATAGGTCAAAGGGTACGATTGTAAACCGTAATATTCAAATCCCGAAATCAAATCTGTCAAAAGTAAAATAACACTAAAAAGAAATAAGATTCTAAAGGTTACATGCTTGTATATGCTTTTTAAATTCAAACTAAAAAAGCTAAAAAATTGCCCTAAAACAGATGCCTCTAATTCGATGTTTTCTGGCTTTACAGCAGAACCAGACTCAGAGGTTTCGACTTTAGCTTCTTCTTTCTTCACTTTAGTTTTTCGATCAGAAAAACTGAAACTCAAATAAGAAAAGGCTAATAAGCCTAGGGATAGTCCAATCCAAATCAAACGATTCCACAACATCAAACCAGAAAAAGATGGATTGAGTGTGTTTTTCTCTAGTGGGGTATAATACTTAGACACTATACCATAGGTGCGATTACCAAAGGTATCCACTAAAGCCCCTAGAGTTTCATTGTCTAAATCAGACAAATAGTTTCCAGAAACTGAATACGCTATGATAATGATTAAAGCACCAACAAAAGAGACTATTGTACTGCGAAAACGTTGCGCAAGTAAATATATAATTGAACCCGCAAAAAGCATATTAGGCAAAACGAAAATAAAGTAATTACTCAAGAAAGTACTCAACTCAAGAGGACCAAAACGATCTGGTTCTATCCAACCTGCTAAGGGGGCTACAAAAGATCCTAAGGCAATACCAAAAAAGACACCGAGTAGAGGGATTGTAGACAACAAAAGCGCCGCTGTAAAACGCCCAAAAAAATACCCAAACTTGTTTAATGGAGTGGCAAAAAGAATGTCTTGAAAATTATATTTATGATCTCTTAAAGCGGCATTATTGAAAAAAGCTACAGCAAACAAAAGCCCAAAAATACACATCACCGATGTGAAGACCGTAATAACATGAGGTGCATTGCGGTTGACGTTTCCTATTGCGCCCCCAATCTGAACATTATCTGTTGAGTTAGCTGCAAAAACCAACAAAAAAACTATGGTGAAAAATAAATACACCATGGGTTGACGAAGATTGTATCGTAATTCTGAAAGAAAAAATTGTTTAAACATAATGGGGGGAGTCTTAATGCTGTTCTTGAAGTTTAGAAAAGAAAACATCTTCTAGTGATGGGTCGATTGCTTTAAAACTATTATCTGGCTTTTCACCCAAAATATGAATGACAGGTTTTCCGCCGATAAGTCGATTAGATATCACATTAAAGTTAGTTCTGTACTCTTCTAGTTCATTTCTATTGATTTGTTTTTCAAAAACTTTTCCCTTTAAAGCCGAAATCCCTTCATTTGGTGTGCCTTGAAAAACAATTCGACCGTGATTCATCACCGCCATGCGGGTGCATAATTCGCGAACATCATCCACTATATGAGTAGACAAAATCACTACCACATCTTCTCCTACATCTGAAATAAGATCATAAAAACGATTACGCTCGCCTGGATCAAGGCCAGCAGTAGGTTCATCAACAATTAGAACTTTTGGGTTTCCTATTAATGCTTGCGCGATCCCAACCCGTTGCTTCATTCCACCAGAAAAACCCTTTACATTTTTATTGCGCTTGTCAAAAAGATTCACTTTGTGAAGCAGGTAATGAACTAATTCTTTGCGTTCGCCTTTATTCGTTATACCCTTTAGAGCAGCTAAATGATCGAGTAATTGTTCTGCAGAAATGCGAGGATAAACACCAAACTCTTGTGGAAGATAGCCTAATACTTTTCTAAACTCGGTAGGATGAGTCAATGGGTTATATTCACCAAATGTTATACTTCCCTGATCTGGATCTTGCAATGTAGCAATAGTGCGCATTAGGGTTGACTTTCCTGCTCCATTAGGTCCTAAAAGACCAAACATCCCACTATCGATATCAATACTAACATTGTCTAAAGCTTTTACGCCATTGGCATACGTTTTACTAAGTTGCTGAAGCTGAAGTTTTTTCATGGGATAATTACTTGTTTGAAGTTTATTATATGTTTAAAATATACAATAAATTATTACATCAAAAAAGCAGTAGTGATTTTGCGTTAAAGGATGGCCTCTATTTGACTGGATTATTACTACTTTTGAGGACGCAATAATGCAAACGTTCATTTACATCATGGGGTCGACTGGTTTTGACAGCGAGATCAATCGAACAGTAAGCACGTCGAGCATTGAGTCACAGCTCGTAAATCATGGATTCAAACCTTAATTGGCGAAAATAACTACGCTCTAGCTGCATAAGCGACTGAATTATAGTAAGTCATTGCCCAGTCTCAACTAGGTTGAGAAGCCGGATGTCTCTTAACAGCCCTTGTTGACGGCGGTTAAACTAGAGGCACCAGAGAAGTCAACATCGAAGTTTAGGAATACCGACTAAACTTTTCAATAAAGGTAATAAGGTTAAGGTAGGCCGTTTTTAGTCAGCCTTAGCTCGAAAATCAAGTAAAAACTAAACGTGTAGAAGGCTCTTCTATTGCTTGTTTGGACGAGGGTTCGATTCCCTCCGACTCCACTATTTACCCCCGATATCTGAATTTTTTCGGGGTTTTGTTTTTTTGCTGGGTTGTATGCTGGGTTGTTCGGTCTTTTTTAGCTAATTAATATTTTTCCATTTCTGATAAAAATTTCCCAGGAATCATCTTATTGGGATCAAATAAGTCATATTGTATATCCTTATCACGAATCTCAATTTTTCTAAAAGCTAGTCCCAAAACCAGTGTATTGAATAATTCGCGGCGCAATAATTTTATTTTGTGCACTTTTTTGCTTCAAATCTAAGGTCCAATCTCGACTGCGTCCACTGGGTTCTCTCACCGTGGTAACGCCATGG
>Ga0209199_1000605_pt1 | contig 49452 bp, 46 predicted proteins | sample COGITO_mtgs_1105_7_FD_184805 | JGI IMG/M metagenome (GOLD analysis project Ga0209199, IMG submission 184805) | Pelagic marine microbial communities from North Sea - COGITO_mtgs_110523 (SPAdes) (version 2) | ecosystem: Environmental > Aquatic > Marine > Epipelagic ... | reverse complement strand
ATGGTCTTCAAAATTATAAAAAAAAATACCCCTCTATTGCTTTGTCCAGCGGCGCTGGTGATATCTGCAGTTGCCCTAGGAGATTCTATGGTAACGGAGGGCGATCTGTTGGTAGATATTCAGCGGCACAACAGTGTTACTCATATGGATCAGACTCTGCCAGAGACACCAGCCTCGGTGACCATTATTGATCGGCGCATGATAGATGCCTCTCCAGCAGTGGATGTGGTCGATTTACTGCGTATGGTGCCAGGTTTACAGACCTATTTCGTCAATGCCAACCGCCCCGGGGTAACCTATCATACATTGGGCAATAGCTATCCCCGACGACTGGAGGTAAAAGTTGACGGACGCTCCGTCTATGAATCGCTATTCTCATCGGTGGAATGGACTACATTGGGTGTCGATCTAGCTGATATCGATCATATTGAAGTCGTTCGCGGAGCCAATGCCCCTGCGGATGGCAGTAATGCTTTCTTGGCGTCTATAAACATTATTACTCGCTCTCCACTTATTGATAGTGGTTGGAATCTCCGCGGTGAGGGTGGCAGTAATAGCATCCGCAATGGTTCATTAAGTTACGCTGGAGCAGCGGAGGAACTAAATTACCGCGCTAGACTGAGCTATAGAAGTAATGAAGGATTCGATAATTTTGACAATTTAATCCTCGATGATGGCGCAGAGACGATTACCCTATCGTTTAAAGGGCTGTGGACCCCCTCTGCTAGTGATAGTCTGGAATTAAAATTTGGGGTCAGTGACAGTGATATAGGGGTTGGCAAAAGAGATTCAATTCCGCGTAAATTAGACTATCAATACCAGCATTTACAGTGGGACCACTTAACTGAAAAAGGCAATAAATACCAATTTATCGCCTATCATAATTTATTAGAGATTACGGATTACGATGAACCACTCGGTTTTCATAAGGCGCTAGCGGAACTGCCTGATAGCCCATCCAAAACTGCACTTTTACAGCTTCCGGACAAGCTGATTATAGATGGTGAGAGCAACGGTGAGTCTGAGAGATGGGATACAGAATTCAGAACGCTATTTAATCAATGGGATGACTTTCGAGCTGTGACGGGTATTGGGTTAAGGTTCGACCGTGTAAAGAGTGAAGATTTTTTTGATTCCCAGGACGGTATTTCCAAAACTTCTTTTCGAGCCTATGCCAATTTTCAGTGGACTGTAAGCGATCGCAATGTGCTTAATGGAGGGGTTATTCGTGAACATGATGACTCAGAAACATTCAGCTCCTTCCGTGTCGCGAGTAACTTCCAGTTGGCAGATAACCAAACGTTAAGGTTGGCATTTAATCGTGGTTATCGTGCGCCAACGCTTCTTGAGAGTAATCAGACAACCTATATTCGCTATAACGAAGACATGATTCTAGACGGTAGTATTGTTTCTGATCCAGATATTAACCCTGAACAGCTAACGAGTACGGAAATTGGTTATATGGGCTCATTTTTAAATGCTAGTTTGTCCATCGATCTGCGGATTTTCAATGAAAAACTACGGGATGTTATTGGTGAGCGTCGAGAGCAGTATGCGGATCTCGATGGGCAAATCAATATACGTGACAACACTGAAAGCATCGACGTTCAGGGTGCTGAGTGGCAGGCACAGTATCGACCCAATAATAACTTTCTAGTTAATGCTAACTATAGCTATGTAAAATCTGGTGGTCAGCAGCTTTGGAGGAGTACTCCGTTCGTTGAATACCGGGATCTAGAGAGACATACACCGGGGCATAGCGCTGGGTTGCTGATAAATTATGTCACTGATGACAGGTTAAGTCTGAGCACCATGGTTAATTATCAGTCAGGAATGAGACATCCGCAGGGCTCCGTACTGGATAATTATACCCGCGTTGACCTGAAGGCTGCTAAAAAATTCGACTTAAATAACACCGATATGGAGGTCTCTTTCACTGTGCAAAATGCAGGGTCTGATTATTTTGAGTTTTATGAAATTAATGCCTTTAAGACGCGGTATATTTTTGGTTTTGAGATAGGTTTTCCGTAAGCAATGAAATTCATCAACTACCTAAATATTATACTTGGTCGCTTCTAAAATGTTGTATGCAGCGATCCTCTCTAAGTTTCAATGCTTGATCAAAACTCAGGCTTTAGTGGTCGTTTTGTTTTTTTTAACCATACCTATAGTTAGCGCTACGCCTAATGATACCAAGCAAAGTCGGGTCCTATTTGTTATCAGTAAGCAGGCCGCTGTTTATAGTGATCTCACCAAATTGGTACAGCGCAATTTGCATGGCCAAGCAGAGACTGTCTATCAATTTGTTACCGATGTAGAAAGAAATTTTGCGAGTCGTAATCTAAATTTTAAACCAGATCTTATCGTGACTGTAGGAGCTATTGCCTCTGAAACTGTGATGAAATCGAAACCGGCACAGCCAGTGCTCTCAGTCTTAATAACCGATAGCGCCTTTAATTTACTGACCAAAAAATATTATGGCTCTAATGCGCAAGCATACGCGGCTAGAGTCTCTGCTATCTTTCTCGATCAACCCTTCCAGCGGAGTATCAAATTGGCAAAATTGATACTGCCCGAGGCGAAAATTGCCGGGGTAATGACTGGGCCTTCATCTAAGCAAAGACAATATGATTTGTCTCAGTCTTTAACAGACGCTAGCCTGGTGCCGAATATAGTTAATATAGGATTGGAGGATAATCCAGTCCATATACTGGGTCCGATAATCAAAAGCAGTGATGTTTTTATACCGGTGCCGGACAATCGGTTAGTTAATATTGCCACCGCAAAGTGGATTTTGCAGCTTAGCTATAGATACAAAGTTCCGGTGATTGCCTACTCAAAAACCTATCTGGAAGCTGGTGCACTTGCCGCTATTTATTCTTCAGTTGAAAACATCGCTCAGCAAACAGCTGAATTTATTGATAGTAGATCTAACGGTGATAACGGTGGTTCTCATGCTGCTGCCTATTTCTCTATTAGGTTCAATTCTTCAGTGGCCACTAATTTGAATATCGATTTAGAAAACGAGCAATTCTATCGCGCAGCCCTAGAGGCTGACTAGTAATGAGACATAATCGAAAATTAGCAAATATCCATGCTCGGCTCCTACTGACGACATTGATACCACTCACCTTATTAAGTGTGGTCTTGGGTTGGTACATAATTACCAGTCAGCGAACAGTGTTACTCAGTAATCTACAGGAGACAGGACGGATAGCTGCAAATCAAACGGCCTCTAATGCAGAGTTTGCCTTATTCTCTGGCAACAAGGCTATGCTTGAAACATTGGGCTACTCGGTTCTCGATATTCCATCGGTATCTGGCATTATCTTTTACAATGAGATTGATAAAAGTATGGTTCGCATCGGCGTAGTGAGTTTATCAGCTCAGCGTATACCTGATGCATTGGATTCAGGTCTGCCATTTTATACTGGTGATCACTGGTATTTTTACGCCCCTATCACAATAAATGATATCCCAATAATGGATTATGACGAGTTCGGTCAGCCCGAGGCCGAATCCTTGGGTTGGGTGATTGTGGAACTAACGGATAAGATATTGCTACAAGAACAGCGAGAGGCAATTTTTGGTGCTCTGGTTGTTACTACCTTGAGTTTATTAATCGCCGCATGGCTGTCGATGCGAATTGGTCGCAGTATTTCGCGGCCAGTAGAGAGTTTGACTGAGACTGTTGAGCTTATGGAGGCTGGTGGGCTTGATTCGCTAGCGGCAGAAGATGGCCCAATGGAAGTTCGCAAGCTAGCCCATGGTATTAACCAGCTTGCGATCAGTGTCAGGGAGTCCAATGTGCGCATGCAAAGTGAAATAGCACGTGCCACGGCACAGTTGCAGATCACACTGATAGAACTTGAAGAGGCCATGGAGGCTCAGGATCAGTTTTTGGCTAGGATGAGCCATGAATTGCGTACCCCATTAACGGCTGTGATCGGGTTTTCTAAGCTGCTTGCTAAAGAGGAGGACCCTGATAAACGGCAGGAGCATCTGCGAGTAATTGATATTTCTTCAACCATGTTACTCACCATGATTGATGATATCTTGGAGTTCTCCAAAGCCCATTTGGGTGGCTTTACTCTGGAAACAATAAACTTTGATATGGATCAATGGTTTACTGACTTAGTCGCTATTCATCGCCCTCGCGCGGACGAAAAAAATCTCTCGATAACCTGCAATATTGCCGATGATGTGCCGAGGCAGCTGAGTGGCGACCCTGTGCGCTTAGCGCAGATTGTTAGTAATCTGGTTAGTAACGCGATTAAGTTTACTGATAGCGGGTTTGTCGTAGTTGATATTAAGTGTCAACCGAGTGATGGTTACCAAGTAGTTCTCGATTGTGCCGTATCAGATTCTGGTAAAGGCATAGCGCCAGACAAAATAGCTGTTTTGTTTGACCCCTTTGCTCAAGAAGATACGTCGATTAATCGTCGCTTCGGCGGCACTGGTCTAGGCCTCTCAATAAGCAAGCGCCTAGTTCAGACTATGGGTGGTGACATCAAAATCGAGAGCGAAATAGGCAGAGGCACTGTGGTTAGCTTTACCTGCCGACTTCTTGAAGTAAATGCCTTATCGCCGATAGAAAATGGTCATGGGACGCTTGCTGAGAAAGTGCTTTCTGGATTAACTATTTTATTGGCGGAAGATAACCCCTTTAATCAGAAATTAATTATCAAGCTGCTGCGCGGCTATGGTGCTGATTGTCTGTTAGCTAATAACGGTCTTGAAGCGATTGAGATTGCAGGTGATCTCCATGTGGATGCGGTGCTCATGGATATTCATATGCCTGTTATCGATGGTGTCACTGCCTGTGAGACGATTATGCAGCAGTCTGGCGAAAGCCCGCCAATCATTGGCTTAACCGCTGATATAACACCTATGGAGCAACAGCGCATGCTGACTGCAGGTGCTGTCAGTATTCAATCCAAGCCAGTGGACGAAGTAAAGCTGGTTAATAGTATTCTCAGTTCTCTAAATGACGTGAATGAAATCAGCGAAAACTTTGGGGGGGGGCTCTTAGCTTCAGTGGTACCTGTCGAAGAGCTAAAGGCGGCACTGTATGAGAATCTTGATAAATTGGATTTGCAGTTGCGATCAGGAGAAAATAGTAGCCAGCGCCAAATTATCCATGACCTTATGGGGCTTAGTGGGCTCTATGGTATGACTGAGCTGAGAGAACAGGTGCTAGAGTTTAGAGCGGCCTATGGCGGGTTAGGTGCAGAAGAGAATATTGAGAAAGTGCAGCGTATCCGTCAACATATTGAAGACTACCTAGTGCCAGATTCTAGTCAGAGCTGATGTGCATTAGGATTGGTATAACAACTAATACTTTAGTATTAACTCGTCAGTGTAGTTTCTTTTGACTCCATACTATCTTACCTTGACCGGCAAGTTGACTCCTTGGCATGATGCCGTAACAGGGACTTTGCTGGTAAAAATACACACACCTACACTGCTGTAAGAAAGTTAGTACTGAGACAGTTTATAGAGAGCGGTTGACAGGGAGTTGACTTCAAAGGACAAATGCTCGCTCAGTTACTTTGTTTTCGTTTGCTACCAGTTGTGCAGTACAGACGACTAGGACGTCGTGCGCCACGGACGGTGCGGGTCAACCCTTCTTTATGGGCAACAGCACCATAGATATCACGGTTCAGCGCTAGATTTTAATATTATTCCATCCAGTTTTATTTAAGCCTCGTTTATTCGAGGCTTTTTTATGTCTGTTTAAACCGTTGTCTAGTGATTATTTAGCTTCCTAGCCATATGGCAGGGCTCGTAACCTTTTACGCGAATTTCTTTTACTCACCGTCATATAAGACATAGACTACCGATCGTAAGCAGTTAATTATTTATCAGGCGCTCAGCCAAGAACAAATTATGTCTAAAAAAAGTAAAAACTCTGATCCATTCGCTTCTCGAGAAGCGGCCAACTATGATCGTCCGGTCCCCAGTCGTGAATTCGTTCTCGATTACCTGCGCGAAAGTGCTGGCCCTGTAACCCATGAAGAAATCTGTGTCGCCCTCAATCTCAATGATGAAGAGCAGATTGAGGCAATGCGCCGACGCTTGCGTGCCATGGAGCGCGATGGTCAGGTGGCGCGCAATCGTCGCGGTGGTTACGGGACTTTGGATAAGCTTAATTTAATTAAAGGTCGAGTGATTGGTCATCCCGAAGGTTACGGGTTTGTGCATCCGGTGGACTCTGATGGTCAGGATATTTATCTTTCCAGTTCGCAAATGCGCCGTGTATTTGACGGAGATATCGTATTGGTACGAATTGCCGGTTGGGATCGACGTGGTCGACCAGAAGGTAGTCTTGTAGATGTGGTTGAGCGTAATACAGTACAGGTTGTTGGGCGCTATTTCCGTGAGAGTGGGATTAACTTTGTGCGGGCAGATAATCCACGTATTAGTCAGGATATCCTTATTCCTGCTGATAGACAGGGTGAGGCTAAGACAGGCCAGATAGTGGTAGTGGATATTATTGAGCCGCCTTCGCGCAATAGTCTGCCCGTAGGGCATATCACAGAAGTATTGGGCGAGCACCTAGATCCTGGATTAGAAGTTGAAATGTCCATTCGCAACTACGGTATTCCCCATGTATGGAATGATGAGGTTGTTATCGAGACTGACGCAATCCCTGATGAGGTTCAGGATCCTGAGTTTCGCGTTGATTTAAGAAAAACACCTTTAATCACAATTGATGGAGAAGATGCTCGAGACTTTGATGATGCGGTGTACTGTTATCCCAAACCTCGCGGTGGCTGGACTCTGACGGTCGCTATTGCCGATGTTTCCCACTACGTTGGCGCTGGCTCGGCTCTGGATAAAGAAGCCTTTGAGCGTGGTAATTCAGTGTACTTCCCCAATCATGTGGTGCCCATGCTGCCGGAGAAACTTTCCAATGGGCTCTGCTCTTTAAATCCAGCTGAAGATCGTCTCTGTATGGTCTGTGAGATGCAAGTCAGCGCTGAGGGTGATATCACTCGCTACCAGTTTTCTGAGGCAGTTATGCATTCCCATGCGCGTATGACCTATACCCAGGTGGCGCATATTATTGCCGAGAAGGATAAAGGTAATGACTCAGGTATCCGTAAGCAATTTGCATCAATTCTGCCCCAGGTCGATGCATTGCATGATATGTATAAAGTGCTTCATCGTCGTCGTGCTAAGCGCGGTGCAATTGATTTCGATACCAAAGAAACTCGTATCCTGTTTGATGGACAGCGCAAGATTAGTCAAATTATTCCCGTTGACCGCACTGAGGCCCATCGCCTGATTGAAGAGTGCATGCTGTGCGCCAATGTTTGTTCGGCAGAGTTTTTAGAGAAAGTGAAAATTCCCGCGTTGTATCGAGTTCATGAGGGCCCCAGCGAAGAGCGGCTGTCATCGGTACGCGATTTTCTAGGAGAGTTGGGTATAGGGCTTGGTGGTGGTGACGATCCGCAACCGGAGGACTATCAGCGAGTATTGCGCTCGGTCAAAGGCCGTGATGATGCCACGGTCATTCAGACCGTTATGCTGCGCTCCATGAGTCAGGCAGTTTATCAGCCAGAAAACTTAGGCCACTTTGGATTGGCATTTGAAGCTTACACTCACTTTACGTCACCCATTCGTCGCTATGCCGATTTGTTGGTTCATCGGGCGATTCGTAGCCTGATAAGAAGCAAGAAGAAAATCTCCCATGTTCAGCGCGTCGAAGGAGCAGACATATTAGCAGCGCAGACTATATACCCCTATGAAACTGAGCGTTTAGATAATGTTGGTGAGCATCTGTCGGTTACAGAGCGGCGCGCCGATGAGGCCACTCGTGATGTTGTAAATTGGTTGAAGTGTGAATACCTGATGGACAGGGTGGGCGAGCAGTATACCGGTGTGGTCAGCGCTGTTACTGGTTTTGGTCTGTTCGTTATGCTCGATGATCTCTATGTCGAGGGGTTGATTCATGTTACCGGCCTGCCAAAAGACTATTACTACCATGAGGCTTCCCAGCATCGTATGGTCGGCGAACGCACTGGCCGGATATTCCGTTTGGGGCAAAAGCTTAGTGTGAAAGTGGTCCGCGTTAATCTGGAAGAACGCAAAATTGATTTTGAATTGGTTGAAACAGGCAAGGCTGAAACCAATGGCGGTGACAACGCAAAGAGCCCGAGAAAGATTAAGGCTTCTCCCGCTGCCAAAGAGATGGCTGCAGAGCACGAGAGAAAACGCAAGAGTCGAGGCAAGCAGAGCAAGAAGACCGCAGCGGCAGGCAAGAAAAAGGTTGGCGCCAAGAAGCGTAAGCCAGGCCTAAGCAAAACCAGAGCGGGCTCAAGCAATGCCGCAACGGCGAAAAAAGGGGCTGGTAAAAAGAAAAATCCGCGATCTAAACAGTAGAGGTTGGCAAATTTACGCGCGATGCAATAGAGGCCGGGGCTAATTTTTTACTTAAGATACTGAGGCAAAATTCTATTCAGCACTTCCGCTATGTGGCTTAAAAATAACGTACCCATACTACTTTTATAAAAATTAGGGTCGCTATTACCCACGGCCAAAATTCCATAGAGATTGTTAAAGTGTAGCGGCACAGCGGCCACCGAACCCACCTGTAAGCCTTTTTCGCCAAATAGGAATGTCATCTCATCTTCGCGCAATACTCCGCACACAGCGCGATTAGAGCTGAGTAGCGTGCCAACCTTCTCGTTAGCTTTTTCTATACTGGCAGTTCGTGCCATCGTCGATGGAAGCTGCTTTTCATCTCCGAGTAATATCAGACTGTAAAAATCGATCGCAAAGTCTCTGCCGAGGCTGTCATAGACTGTCTCAACCAGCGCGGGAAGATTCTTCACTTCCAGCAGGTCAAGCACAAGGCGTTTCGTTTTTTCAAATAGCAGATCATTGTCATGAGCAGTTTCAAGCATATTGTCCAGACGATTGCGCATTTCCTTGTTGCGATCGCGCATTACACCCACTTGACGTTCAACCAGAGATACAGCATTACCTGCGTTATGGGGCAGGATAAGGCTTTCGAGAATATCCGGATTCTTATCGAGAAAGGTTGGATTGTCCTGCAAGAAATCTCGCACTAACTGCTCTGTTGTATCAATCTGCTTTTCTTCACTCATATTCTTATACGTCCATGGAAAACGGTAACGGCAGGTCCAGTCATGATTAACGGCTGACCCTCTCCCTGCCATTCAATAGTTAAATCGCCACCAGTCAGGTGAATAGTTACAGATGAGTCTACCAGTTCCTGCTGCATAGCTGCCACTGCTGCGGCGCAGGCACCAGAGCCACAGGCTTGAGTTTCACCGGCACCCCGCTCAAATACCCTCAGGTTAATCTGCTGGCGATTCAGTATCTGCATAAAGCCTGCATTGACCCTATTTGGAAATCGCTCATGGCATTCCAGCTGCGGCCCCAGTTCATTAACTGGCGCAGTCTGCACATCATCAACCCGCAAGACCGCATGTGGATTGCCCATTGAGATGGCAGCGATTTGATAATCGCTGTCCGCAATATCAATGTCGTAGAGACTAGCCGGCTGATCTGCCTGAAAGGGAATATCCGCCGGTGCTAATACGGGAACACCCATATCCACCGACACTGAATGGTCGGCATTAATTCGCAGCTCCATGAATCGGTTCATGGTTTTTACCCGAATCGCGCTTTTGCCAGTGAGACGGCGATCTTTCACAAAGCGCGCCAGGCAGCGTGCGCCATTACCGCATTGTTCAACTTCGCCGCCATCTTGGTTAAAGATTCGGTAATTAAAATCAATGTTTGGGTCGGAGGGCGGTTCCACTACCAAAATTTGGTCACATCCAATACCCAGAGTACGATTTGCCAAACGTCGAGCCATCGACGCAGTTACGCGCACATTTTGGGTCACGGCATCAATAACAACAAAGTCGTTACCCAAGCCATGCATTTTGGTGAATTTCATCAACATATTATTGAAGCCGTTACTGACTGGGTAGAAGCTGCTCGCCTCTAACCAGATCCTCAATTGTCTCTCGGGCACGCACCAGATATGTCTGATCGCCATCGACCATAATTTCTGCCGCGCGAGGTCGAGTATTGTAATTCGAGCTCATCACAAATCCGTAAGCACCGGCGGAGAAAACACATAGGCAGTCACCTTCGGTAATCGCCAGCGGCCTATCTTTGCCTAAAAAATCTCCAGTTTCACAGACAGGTCCAACGACATCGTAGGTTTTTGTTTCAACATCGCTGTCAGTGACCGGTTGAATGTCCATCCAGGCTTTATAGAGCGCTGGGCGGAGCATATCGTTCATAGCCGCATCAACAATGGCAAAGTTCTTCTCGCCATTACTCTTTAAATACTCGACCTGGGTTAGCAGAACGCCGGCATTCGCGGTAATTGAACGACCCGGTTCCAGCACCAGGGTTTCGTGGCGTCCCTCAAGTTGGGGTAAAAGTGCCGCCAGGTACTCTGCCGCTGATGGAGCAACCTCGTCTTGATAGCGCACACCCAGACCGCCGCCGATATCTATATGCTGCAGATGGATCCCTAACTCAGATAACTGATCCACCAAGACGAGTAATCTGTCCATTGCATCAACAAACGGCTGGATCTCAGTAAGCTGTGAGCCAATATGGCAGTCCACACCGACTACGGAAATGTTCGCCATGGCGGCTGCACGCTGATAGACATCTGGGGCTAAATTAATATCAATCCCAAATTTATTTTCTTTTAAGCCGGTTGAGATATAGGGGTGTGTTTTGGCATCCACATCAGGATTGACGCGCAGCGATACTGCGGCACTGACACCCAGCTCAGCCGCAGTGTGATTAAGTACCTTAAGCTCCGCTTCAGACTCAACATTAAAACAGTGGATGCCAATTTGTAATGCGCGACGCATATCATTGGCCGTTTTGGCAACACCAGAGTAAACGACTTTGGCAGGGTCGCCACCAGCCAGAAGTACTCGCTCAAGTTCACCCAGCGAAACAATATCAAAGCCCGCTCCCAAGTTCGCCAACGTCTGTAAAACAGCAATATTGGAATTGGACTTAACGGCGTAGCAAATCAGATGATCACGCTCTTTAAGAGCAGACTGATAGGCACTAAAACTCGCGCTAATGGCCTCTTTGCTGTAGACATAGCACGGTGTGCTAAATTCATTGGCAATGTCGGCGAGCGCGATATCTTCGATAAATAAGCGCTGGTTTCGAGTGGAAATAGTACTGTGCATATTAGGATTCTGTATTTTCAGTTATGTTGCCCTGCGTCATGGGGACATCTTCAGGCAGATATAAGTCGCCGGTATTGCCACAACCTGCAAGACCGACTAGCAGCGCAGCAATAAACAGGGCCTTCGAGAGAACAAGTTTAGGTAACATATTAACTCACTTTAAAAACATGTAAGTATAGCGGCACTGGCAGATTACGCCCAAACAATTATACTGCTCGACATAAACTTGCGGCTACTACCTGTGGCTATTAAACGGCGTCATCAATGGTCCATCGGTCCATTACTTAGGAAGGCCCACCATGAACGAAGCAGAATTTAATCAAATTGCCGACGAGCTGATGTTTTCCATTGAAGAGAGCATTGATGACAGTGGTGCCGATATTGACTATGAAAACAGTGCCGGGATGCTAACCATAACCTGCGACACCAATGGCTCGCAGATTATCCTGTCACGCCAGCCCTCAATGGGCGAAATATGGCTGGCAGCGCGCTCGGGCGGATTTCATTTTAAGCTGGATTTAGGGCAGTGGAAAAACACAGTAAATGGAGAGCTGCTATCGACCATGCTTGCAGATGCCTGCTTGGCACAGTCGACAGAGATAGTCACCTTCGATTTCTAACGAGTCGCCAGCAAAGCTAAGGCTCTTGCAGCAGCAGTTTTAACCTGAGCTGGTGCGGTGCCACCCACATGATTACGGGCGGCAACAGAACCCTCAAGCGTTAGAACATCAAACACATCCGCGCTAATTTGATCGGAGAACTGCTGTAATTCCTCAAGACTCATCTCCGACAAATCTTTATTCTCGGCTACACCATAGGCAACTGACTTGCCGACAATCTCATGAGAGTCTCGGAACGCGATGCCCTTGCCCACAAGATAGTCGGCGAGGTCAGTGGCGGTAGAAAAGCCTCTTCGCGCCGCTTCATACATAGACGCTTTATTGCTCTGGATTGCTGGGATCATATCGCCAAAGGCACGCAAACAGTCACGCACAGTATCGACCGTGTCAAAGAGAGGCTCCTTGTCTTCCTGATTATCTTTGTTATAGGCCAGAGGCTGAGACTTCATTAGGGTCAGTAGTGAAATCAAATGACCAGTAACTCGACCGGTTTTACCGCGCACCAGTTCTGGCACGTCAGGGTTTTTCTTCTGCGGCATAATGGAAGAACCGGTGCAAAAGCGGTCGGGCAGATCAATAAATTGAAACTGTGCCGAAGTCCAGAGTACGAGCTCTTCTGACATGCGTGACATATGGGTCATAAGCATGCTGGCAAAGGCGCAGAACTCAATGGCAAAGTCACGGTCACTCACCGAATCCAGACTGTTTTCTGTGGGTTTATCAAAGCCCATTTCAGTTGCCGTGTACTCACGATTAATCGGGTAAGTAGTACCCGCTAGCGCGGCTGCGCCCAATGGACTCTGATTTAGCCGCGCACGACAGTCACAGAGGCGGCCAAAGTCGCGCTCGAGCATTTCATTCCAAGCCAATAAATGATGGCCAAATGTCACTGGTTGTGCCGTCTGCAAATGGGTAAAGCCCGGCATGATGGTCTCAGATTCGGCTGCTGCAAGCTTAATCATTCCCTGCTGTAACTTGGTAAATAGCGGTTTTATCTCATCAATTTGATCACGCAGCCAAAGACGGATATCGGTTGCCACCTGGTCATTTCTTGAGCGTCCAGTATGCAGTTTTTTGCCCACATTACCGATACGGGCGGTCAAGGCCGCTTCAATGTTCATATGCACATCTTCAAGGGTTACAGACCATTCAAAGGTGCCATTCTCTATTTCAGTGGCAATGTCTTGCAGACCGCTGATAATTTGATCGCGCTCATCAGTGTTGAGTACAGCAGCTTGAGTAAGCATTTTTGCGTGGGCAATTGAACCCTGAATATCTTGGCGATAGAGGCGCTGGTCAAAATTCACAGATGCAGTAAACCGTGCGACAAATTCATCCACTGGCTCATTAAAACGACCGCCCCAAGCTTGATTGGCCTGTTGGGCTTGCACTTGTTCAGTTTTGGTTTTGTCAGAATTACTCATCGACGTCAGGTTCCAGTTGTTTAATTGCGGATAGATTATAGCTAATCATTGACCTCAGCAGGTAAAACTTAATGTTTCGGTAAGTAATTTGGGTATGATAACCTCAGTCGCGCACAACCAGTGGAGGGTTGAATATGATCAAGGTCCTGATCGTCGATAACGAGTTGCTGGCAGGGGTTCGCATAGAACGTTTGCTGGCGGCGATGCAAAATATAATTTTTGTCGGTCAAGCGGCCAGCGGGACAAAAGCAGTGGCCATGGTTGCTGCGCAAACCCCAGATATTATTCTGATGAAAACACCTATGCTTGATATGGATAGGACCGCATTTCCGCAGTTTTTCAATCGAGCCGATTCCAATCCTGTCGTTGTATTTTGCCCGACTCTGGATCAATTTGATTCTCGTCAGAAAAAAGATACCTTAATTGACGCCATATTGAATGCCTGTAAAGACGTGCATAGCCGGCGCAGGGCAATGGTTGCAGGTGCTCGCTCACATCTTTATGTCTATTCTTACCAAAGCATCGATTCTGTCCCCGTTGAGCAGATCCGTTTGCTTAAAGCAGATCAAAAGTATGTCAGGGCCTATACCGCGGATGCTGACTACACGATCAACGAAACACTTAAAGGCCTGGAGCAGGAATTTGCCCATCTATTTGTCAGAATTCATCGCAATGCTCTAGTCGCAAAAGATACTATTCAGAGTATCAGGCGCGATGATGGGCGCACACTGGCTATTCTTAAAGATATTGAGATCCAACCGGAGATTAGTCGCCGCCTTGAGCCAAAATTGCGTAAATTAACCTCGCAACTCTGACAACAGCCTATAAATCGTCGATAATAGGCTTCTTAAAATTAACACAGGTTACCTTCGTGTCTCGTACTCTTCGAATTGCTACGCGTAAAAGCCCTTTGGCACTTTGGCAGGCAGAATTTGTGAAAGCACAGTTGCTTAAATACCATGCAGATCTTGATGTCGAGTTGGTTGCTATGACGACCAAAGGCGATATCCTTTTGGATACGCCTCTGGCCAAGATTGGCGGCAAGGGTTTATTTGTAAAAGAGCTTGAGGTTGCCATGCTGGATGGTAGGGCCGACATAGCCGTGCATTCAATGAAAGATGTACCCATGGAATTCCCTTCTGGCCTTGATTTAGCGGTTATCTGTGAGCGTGAAAATCCTCTGGATGCCTTTGTGTCCAATGACTATAAAAGCCTCGAGGAGTTACCCGATGGCGCGATTGTGGGTACCTCCAGTCTGCGTCGCCAATGTCAGGTGCGCGCCCATTTTCCAAATCTACAAATTAAAGAGCTACGAGGTAATGTTAATACCAGACTAGCCAAGTTAGATGCGGGTGAATATCAGGCCATTATTTTGGCCAGCGCCGGGCTAATTCGTCTGGGCATGAATGACCGAATTGCTTGTGCACTAGACTCTAGCCTGTCGCTCCCAGCCGGTGGTCAGGGTGCCGTGGGTATTGAATGTCGAACCGAAGATACAGCGACCCGCGAACTGTTAGCCCCGTTGCACAATACTGATACGGCGAGCTGTGTTATTGCAGAGCGAGCCGTAAACCGCCACTTACAGGGTGGCTGTCAGGTGCCTATCGCCTGTTTTGCTGAGCTTGATGCCAGTGGCCAAACACTGGGTCTGCGTGGTTTGGTGGGCAGTATTGATGGCGCAACCCTATTGCGTGCCGAATTACAGGGCCCGCGAGGTAACGCAGAGGCCTTGGGTGTTGAATTGGCGGAGCAGTTATTGGCCCAGGGGGCTGGAGAGATACTGGCTGAGGTTTATGGCAGCTAGTAGCCTTGCCAATAAGCGTATTCTTGTTGTTCGCCCACTGCGCGAGCAGGATGCCTTTTTGGCTTTACTCGAGCAGTCGGGTGCGGCAGTTACCTACACGCCGGTAATGCACATTGAACCTGTTACTGAAACTCAGCCGATTGAAAATCTTATTCTAGAATTTGCTCAGTTTGATATGGCAATTTTTATCAGCGCCAATGCTGCGGAAATAGCATTGCAGTGGTTGGACCAGTATTGGCCTATGTTACCCGTTGACCTTGAGCTATTTGCTGTGGGTCAGCAAACTGCACAGATACTGACGCAATATGGTTGTCAGGTCACCTGTCCGCAAACTCAGCAGAATACGGAAGGTCTTTTAGAGCTTGCGCAGCTAAATAGTTTGGCTGGCAAGTCATTGGTTATTTTCCGTGGCGGCGGTGGCCGCCAGACGTTGGGCGATACCCTGCAACAGCGCGGCGCTAACGTTACCTATTGCGAACTATATAATCGCGTGATCCAGCCAGATAAGTTGCTGCTTGCTCAGCGTCAGGCACAGGATATTGATTGTTTGATTGTCCATAGCGGCGAGCTGTTGCGCGGCATGGCTGAGCCTGCAGATGCATCCATGCCTGTAGTGGTACCCAGTGAGCGCGTTGCAGATATGGCGCAACAGCTGGGTTATCAGACTATAGTGGTCGCGGATAATGCGCTGCCTGAGTCAATGCACAGAGCGGTTCTGGGGTATTTTAAGGCTGCAGAAAAAGCTTAAAATAGGCTAAGCTTTACACCGAATAGCAGAGGGCAGATCGTGACTGAAGATAGCAATAAAGTAGACCCTAAAGAATCAGCAGTTGCAGCTAAAGTTGATAACAAAGCTGCTGTCAAAAAAACCAAGCCTGCGGCAAGAAAAACTGATATTGGCAAGCCTCTGTGGCCCAAACTATTACTGGCATTAATCCTTATTTTTGCTGTAACCGCCACAGGCTGGCTGGGCTGGACTGAATGGCATCAGCGGCTAGCAGACGCTGAAGACCTTAATGCGCGCCTAGCCAGCCTTGATAAATCCTACGGAGCTATTGAACAGCAATCCCAGCTAGCGGAGAAACGCGAGTCCCAGCGCAGCGATCAGATGCTGCAGGTTCTAACTAATATCCAGCTGCGCCTTAATAATCAGGGCAAGCGGCTCGCTGAACTGGGGTCAACAACCCGCAGTGACTGGTTGCTTGCAGAAGCGTCTTATCTGGCGCGTCTGGCGAATCAGCGACTGCAAACTGAACGCAGTACAAAAAGTCCACTGGCGCTGCTGCAAAATGTCGACGTTATTCTCAAGCAGTTAGATGATCCCGAGCTACTGTCTGTGCGCAGAGCGGTGGCAGCAGATATTACTGCCCTGCAGCTGGCCGATGAGGTTGATTCGGCTGGGTTATATCTTGAGCTGAGTGTTCTGGCCGAAGCAGTGGTTAAGCTGTCTGTTTTAAAGCCAGTGACAGAAACTATGCTGGAGCCAAAACAGACTGAAAATACTATGGACGATCAACCAAAACTACAGGGTATGGTCACAGGTTTTATGACTTCGGTTAGCCAACTCATCCGGGTAAGCCAGCGAAGTCAGCCTATTGAGCCATTATTGCAGGTCCATGAAGAAGCTATTGTGCGTCAGAATTTGCGTCTGATGTTGGAGCAGGCGCAAAGTGCAGTGATGCGCGAAGAACAGGCAATTTACAGCCAAAGTCTGGAGAAAGCGCAGCGCTGGCTGGCACAGTATTTTCAACTTAATCCCAGCGCGACAGTTATTCAGCAGCGACTCGCCAACTTGAGTGATATGGAGATAGTCCAGCAACTGCCCAATATTAGCGATTCATTGCAGGCTATAGAGGCACTGGTCGCACTGCGCAGTAGCCGGTTGACTAAAATCGAAGACGCGGTGATCCAAGAATGAGAAAGCTTTTGCTGATGTTTATGCTGGCGCTATTACTTGGCGCCGGCGGTATCTGGTTATTGCAGCAGGGCCGCGGCTATATTCTGATTAGTGCAGGCAATACTAATATTGAAATGAGTATCTGGGTGGGTGCACTGCTGTATATAGTCCTAAGTGCTACGTTGGTGTGGTTGTTGTTACTGCTGCGCTGGCTTACTGATGCTGGTGGTATCCGTCAGTGGTGGCAATCTTTTAGCAGTGCGCGGCAGGTCAGTAAAACGGCTCAGGGTCTACTGTTATATGCCGAACATGATTGGCAAAAAGCAAGTCAATTGCTCTCTCAGTCTACTGAAAAATCCTCAATGCCAGTGATCAACCTATTGTTTGCAGCCCGAGCGGCAGCAGAGAATGATGAGGTTGAAAAAGCCCGGCAATTATTAGAGCGACTAAAAATCAACCACCCCAATGCGACCTTTGCCGCTGACAAGCTACTGGCAGAATTATTGATAGTTGATGAACAGTTTGCCGATGCGCTGCCACTGTTGGTAGGTCTGCACCAAGAAAAGCCCGGTGACCGAGCTGTTTTGCGGCTTTTGGCCGATGCCTATTACTTAACTGAAGACTGGTCTTCACTGCAAAAACTGCTTCGTGATATCAAACATTATAGTGCTCTGAGTAAAAAAGCGGCCGCCAATCTGGAATTGGACGCCTATTTAAGTTTGCTATTAACATTTGTCCCGGATTTAGAATTAACAGAAGGGGAACAGCAGGCGCAACTCACGGATCTCTGGGACCTAGTCCCTAATTCTTTGCGTAAGATACCTGAGCTTATCTGTGCCTATGTGGATGCACTGCAATCGGTGAATGCTGGCAATAAGCTGCAGCCTTTATTAACCAAAGCGCTAAATAACAGCTGGCATGCAGATTTGGTTGAGCGCTTCGGTGAGTTACACACTGGATCATCGGAAAAGCAGCTGGCAGTGGCAGAGAAATGGTTGCCCGATCATTCGCAGGATGCTGATTTACTGCTGGCTCTTGGTCGTATCTGTCGACGTGCAGAGTTATTGGGCAAGTCGCGAGACTACCTATCGGCAGCCGTTAACTTAAACCCCTGCCCGCAAACCTATCTGGAATTAGCTGAATTACTGGATGTGATGGATGATAAAACAGCCAGCGCTGAGATGTATCGCAAAGGCTTGTTAACGGGATTAGAATCTGACCATTAAAAGTAAACAGTTTTTAAATACGTTTCTTTTTTAAGTCTCTAATTAAAAAGCGTGCTGGATGCATTGCCAGGCGCAATTCCCGCTCCAGAGGCGGCACTTCACCGGCAATGTCAGCCGCCAGTATCTCTGCGGTTAATGGCGCATAGCAAAGTCCTCTCGAACCCATACCACAGTGCACATAGAGGTTGGGCTGATAACTGCCCAATGTCGGTACCAGCTTGCGTGCATCGTGCCTCAAAGCGTCATAATCTTTAAGAAATGAGGGTACGTATGGCACTGGCCCAACAATCGGTAGATAGTCTTTAGTGGTGCAGCGGTAGTTGGCTCTACCACCCATAGATGCGGTATTTTGCAGCCCCAAGGCATTTCCCAAGCCATTATCGGTAGCACTCATTTGTTCGATATTAGCGCAGTGATCTTCCTCGCGCAGTGCGGTTGTGAATAGGCCTTTGTTATAGGTAGCGCCGCAGTTATGGGTACTATTCTGGGCGGGGGTGATATAACCCTCGCCACAGATAACTGTTTTTAATCCGATGCTGGCCTCAGAAGTCGAGAGCAAACTGATCTGTCCCCGTAATTGGGTGACCGGAAGAAATTTGGTTTGCTCAAACTGCTCGCAGCCATAGGCATTGGCAATCACCAGTGTCTCAGCTTCAATAACCAGCTGATTTTTTTCATCCAATAGCTGCCAGCTACCATCGCCTTGTTTTAGTCGTTTAATGTCAGCACTTAGCAGCGGGATACTATCGCGCTGTAACAGTTGCTGACAGATCTGAGCTGGCGGTAGCCAGCCTAGTTGAGGGAAAAACAACCCTAATTCTGAGCTCATGTTGATACCGCTTAGGGCGCATAGGCCAGCGTTATCAAGCATCTGCACCAGTGAGTCCTGATGACTAAAGCGTTCGCTAATGGCAATAAAATCCTGCTGCACCTTGGCATTTTCCGGTACCACCAAAACACCGCACTGCTCCCCGTAGCCAGCATCCCAAAAAGGTTTGTAATAGCGACTGGCCAGCATCAATGCAGCTAAGTTTACGCGTGGCAAGGGTTGGTCGCGCACCGATAGTTTGGGGTAAATAATTGCCTGACTATTCCCTGAGGCTTCCTGTCCGGCCATCCTGTGGCGATCAATCACGGTGACCTTATAGCCGCGTGTATGCAGCGCCGCGGCGGCCGTGCAACCGGCAATGCCTGCACCTAGAATCGCCACTGTTTTTTTGTGTTGGCTAGGTTTGGCTCTGTCGAGATACCAGGGACTTGCAGTTTTAGCAATGACGTCAAAATCAGTATTGCCAGCCATGCTGGTATCTGGTCCAGAGAGGGCCGAGATCGTTTGCCTGAGTTGTGGTGACTCAGTACCGATAAACCAGGCATCTATGGGTTTTGTGTTGTGGCTGGCGAGGTCCGGATCAGCGCTCTGTGCAATCTCATTAAACATCGCCCCAGCATCGCCAAACATCAGGCATAGGTTAACTCGACCATCAAATAATTCGAGATGGTGAATGCCATCTATGGTGGCTGGATACTGGCTGATAAGTGCTGTGGCGAGATGGGCATATTGGGGCCAGTCAGCTAATGCTTTTTGCAACTGCGCTCTGTTAAGTGGCCGCGCCGAGGCCGAAATAAACTGCAGGCGCCAAGGCTTGGACGTGCTTTTTAGCCATAGATCACAGGCGGCTAAAAAATGTGTCCCTTGATCAAACTCGGTTTCAGCGATAGTAAATAAACCACTATCACCTTGAAAAGACTGCCAGCGCTGGGCTAAACAATTTTGCTCAAGGCTTTCCTCTGGGCTCAGACTCACTTTGATTTAAGGCCAAATTCAGCCAGAATTTGTTCGCACCAAAGGCTGATAAAACCATCTGTAAGTTCAAGTTGATTTTCATCATCCAGAGGCAGCCCGACAAAAGAGGTTTCATCTTCGGTCAGCGCTTTGGACTGCTCAAACGTATAACCCTTATTAGGCCAGGCTCCGACAGTGGTAGCTCCCTGATTAACCATCTTGGTCCAGAGATACCCCAGCGCATCTTGAAACCATTGCGGATATCCGATTTGATCACCCAGGCCATAGACCGCCGCCTTGGCATGCTGGAGGTCAAGACTGTCAATTTCATCCCAGTGAGTTTCCCAGTCTTCTTGGAGTTCGCCATAGTCCCAGGTTGGTATACCCAAAATAAGATAGTTATAGTCTTCCATCAGGCTAATTGGGTCATCAGCAATATTGTGCATAAGGACCACGTCGGCATTAAGCAGGCCATTGATCTGGTCGCGAATTTTCTCTCCGGCCATCTCTGTATAGCAGGTAGAGCTACCATAAAATAAACCAATTTTTATACTCATAGAGAACTCGTCATGGAAAAGCCCAGCTGTCGCCATGCTTCATAGGTCACGATAGATACGGTGTTGGAAAGGTTAAGGCTGCGGCTCTGTGGCTGCATTGGCAGTCGCAATACATTCGCTGTACCGACCTCGGTGCGAATGTTTTCCGGCAGACCGCGGGTTTCTGGGCCGAATAGCAGAGCGTCACCCGGCTGATAGTTGGCCTTTGAATAACAGACCGACCCCTTAGTGCTGAGTGCATAAACGGCGTTAGGCTCGGCGTTGGCCAGATAGGTGGGCCAGTCTGCATGTACCTGCAAGTCTTGGAATTCGCGGTAATCCAGGCCTGCACGACGCAGTTTCTTATCGTCCAGATCGAAGCCCAATGGCTCGATCAGGTGAAGACGAAAACCGGTGTTGGCACAGAGGCGAATAATATTGCCGGTGTTGGGTGGAATTTCCGGTTGGTATAAAACAATATCGAGCATATTAAATATCTAAAATCTCTACCATCAGATCATCGGATAGACCTTCTAATAACATGGTTAAATCAGTTTGTGAGATACCCTCAGGCAATTGAATATAGGCGTGGGCATGAAACATCATACCGGCAGACATAGGTGCACTGTCACAGAAGGTTTCCAAAGACTCGAGATTAACCTTTTTGCTGGCCAGCTGCGCGGCAATTTCACCGACGATACCGGGTCGGTCATTGGCGACAATCTCAATGCATAGAGGTACCTCGTGCTGCCCCAGATAATTACTGTCTTCAACGGTTATGGTAATGCCATACTCACTGAGTCTAACTAAGGCATCTTGTAACAGGCTGTTGTGCTGAGCATCCACCTCGACGAGCAGAATTCCGGCAAATTTTCCGGCTAGGCGATTCATACTGCTTTCCATCCAGTTGCCACTGTGAGCGATAATAGTTTGGGCTATTTGCTCAACAATGCCGGGACGGTCTTCGGCGAGAATGGTTACTACCAAATGGTTAGTCATAGGTTTACCTAAAATGCGCTCTTTAGTTCGCGTTATTATGGCACTAATCGATGGCGCTGTTATAGTTTGCACTCAACCAATTATGGGACTTACAGATTATGAAAAATATTATGTCAAATGGACTTTGCCTAGCGTTAATACTCTGTGCCTCTTTGGTGGCACTTAAAGCGCAAGCAGACCGAGATTCATCCCGAGACCAGTTTCGCCACCCAGCTGAAACCATTGAATTTTTTGATTTAACGCCTGAGATGGACGTGGTTGAGATTACCCCCGGCGGTGGTTGGTATACCGAGATTTTGGCCGATTATGTTACAGGGACATTATTTGCGGCCCATTTTAACCCTGAGTCAAAGGGTGAGTACTATCGCAACTCACGGAAGCGCTTTGAAAAGAAAATAGCTGCAAATCCAGTGCTGTACGGCAATGTTGAGCTGCACACCTTTGATATTTCAGTCAACTTGCTCACTACGCCAGCCAATAGCGCGGATGCCTTGGTGACGTTCCGCAACGTCCACAACTGGTTGCGTTCCAACAATGAAGCCGCGGCCTTTGAGTTGTTTTATAAAACCTTAAAGCCCGGTGGTGTCTTGGGAGTGGTTGAGCATCGCGCGGTGCCCGGCACCGCCCGAGAGACTATGTTAAGCAGTGGCTATATGACTCAGGACTACGTTATCGAATTGGCTGAGCGCGCGGGCTTTGTGCTGGAGGCTAGCGCCGAAATTAACGCCAACCCAAAAGACAGTGCAGAACATCCAAAGGGCGTTTGGACATTGCCGCCCAATCTTAGGTTGGGCACGCAGGATCGCGATAAATATCTGGCCATTGGCGAGAGTGATCGCATGACCTTGCGGTTTAGGAAGCCCAAAGAGTGATTGAAATCCCGCTCGACCGACTCAGTCCCGACATTCTTAACGCGGTAATTGAAGAGTTTATTCTGCGTGAAGGCACTGACTATGGTGCCTCGGAAACCAGTATGGACAGTAAAATTGCCCAGGTGCGGCGCCAGCTCGATCACGGTGATGTATTGATTACCTTCGATCCAGTGACGGAAAACTGCACATTGTTGACCAGGCATCAATTTGCGCGTTACGTGTTAGAGCAGGAGTCGGCCAGTGAGAGCGGTGATTCCTATGAAGACTACTCGCAACTGGCTAATCAAGACAACCAGAGCAGCGACTAATGGCTGGGTCCCGCAAACTAAATTCAGTCGCGGTATTTTCACCTTGGCAGTCTCAGCTTGAGGATGCGCCGCAGATTCTAGTGGGCTTTAGTGGTGGTTTGGACTCCACGGTTTTACTGGCGCTGCTGTGCGATATTATTCCCGCTAAGCGCCTTTGCGCGGTTCATATTAACCATGGCCTGTCAGATAACGCGGATAAGTGGCAGTCACATGCCGAGGGTTTTTGTCAGTCCCTTGGGGTGCAGCTGCGCTGCGAAACCGTCTCTGTAAAGGGTGCGGGTGAAGGGCTTGAGGCGGCTGCCCGCGAAGCCAGATATCAGGTGTTTTCTCGGTTGTTACAAACAGACGGACTGTTACTGCTTGGCCATCATGCCGACGATCAGGTTGAGACGGTGCTTTACCGACTGTTGCGTGGCTCAGGAAGTAAGGGACTGTCTGGTATTCCAGTTTCACGAACCCTGGCCAGTGGGCGCTTAATTAGACCTTTGCTCCAGTGGCAAAAAACACAGTTACAGAGCTTTGCTGAACAGCATAATCTGAACTGGGTTGAAGATGAAACTAATCTGCAAAGCACCTTTGATCGCAATTATCTGCGCAATCAGGTGGTGCCTGAGATTGCTGGTCGATGGCCCGATTATGCGCAGCGCATCGGTCATTCAGCGCAGCTGAGTAAAGATAATGAAGACCTTGCCGAGGCAGTAGCCGCAGATGACCTGCAAACTCTTGATATAAGGATTGAACGAGGTGGCTGGTCGCTGTGTTTAGATGTCTTTGCAACACTCTCGGCTGTGCGCCAGAGGAATGTGCTGCGTCACTGGCCAGACCTGTATCAGTTACCGCTGCCAGGCCATAAAATTATCGATGAAATTATCGACTCAGTTGTGCAGGCTCGCAAAGATGCCGCACCAAAATTATTGTCTCAGGGTATACGCTGGGGACGCTTTCGCAAACGGCTCTATCTTTTGACTGCTGCGAGTGACTATGGGGCTGTAAAAGAGGATTTGCATTGGCATATCGAACAGCTCCTGGTTATGCCTGATGGTAGCCGTTTAAGCTGCAAAAAAATGCTCGGTCAGGGTCTTGTGGTAGCTGCAGGTCAGTCGGTGACTGTGCGCACGCGAAGAGGCGGTGAGCGCTGTCAGCCAGTGGGTAGGCAGCACTCCAATAGCCTTAAAAAATTGCTTCAGGAGTTTAATCTCGAACCCTGGTGGCGAGATAGAGTGCCGCTGCTATATATGGGTGAACAGCTTGTTGCGGTAGGGGATCTGTGGGTTTGTGAGGGCTATCAGGCAGCGCCAAATCAGCAGGGTATTGGTATCCACTGGCATCTCGGCTCTCAAGTAAACTGTTGCTAGATTCTTCACAGATCATAGTAGAAAAACAGGGACCTTTCTGTTACTCTGCTACCCCATCTTACACAGGATGGGCCGCAGCCAGATTCATGGTTAAAAGACCTTTCTAAGACATACTTTTTTCATACTAATTTCGATCTTTGCAGGGTCTCTATGACGCGTTTTATCTTTGTTACTGGCGGTGTTGTTTCTTCCTTGGGTAAGGGCATTTCAGCCGCTTCTCTGGGTGCTGTGCTCGAGGCCAGAGGTTTGAGTGTCACCATTCTTAAGCTCGACCCCTATCTCAATGTTGATCCGGGAACCATGAGTCCGTATCAGCATGGTGAGGTCTATGTTACCCAAGACGGAGCCGAGACTGATTTGGATCTTGGTCACTATGAACGTTTCCTGCGTTCCAAAATGACCCAGAATAATAACTTCACCAGCGGCCAGGTTTACGAGACGATTTTGCGTCGTGAGCGCCGTGGCGACTATCTGGGTGGTACGGTTCAGGTCATCCCCCATGTTACTGACGAAATTAAGCGCCGGGTTTACGCCGGTGCTGGCGACCATGATATTGCAGTGGTCGAGATTGGTGGGACCGTGGGTGATATTGAGTCGCAGCCTTTCCTTGAAGCTGTCCGCCAAATGCGCGGTGAACTTGGCTTTAAGCAATCATTATTAATCCACCTGACGTTGGTTCCCTATATTGCGTCAGCTGGTGAGACCAAAACCAAGCCCACTCAGCACTCGGTAAAAGAGATGCGTTCATTGGGCTTACAGCCCGATGTGCTGTTGTGCCGTTCAGAAGTAGAGCTTGAAGAAGATCAGCGCAAGAAAATTTCTCTGTTTACCAACGTAGAATTGCGTGCAGTGGTGCCGGTTATGGATGCGCCAACGATTTATCAGGTACCGCGCATGCTGCATGAATGGGGCTTAGATGAGTTCGTTATCGATCGTTTTCATCTCGACTGTCCAGAGGCGGATCTGTCTGAGTGGGATGGTGTTGTTGAGAATCAGCTTAATTCCGAAGGCCAGGTCACCATTGCCATGGTGGGTAAGTATATGGAATTGTTAGATGCCTATAAGTCATTGACTGAGGCGTTAATTCACGCCGGTATTCACAACAAGACCAAGGTTAAGATCCGTTATATAGATTCAGAATTGCTGGAATCTGATCACTCATTGATTGATGGTGCCGACGCTATATTAGTGCCGGGCGGCTTTGGTACCCGAGGCACCGAAGGCAAGATATACGCAGTTAAAACCGCGCGTGAGAAAAACATTCCCTATCTGGGTATCTGCTTAGGCATGCAGATTGCTGTGATTGAATATGCACGCAATGTCTGCGGCCTAAGTGATGCTAACAGTACCGAATTTAATCAAGATACCGACTATCCGGTGGTAGGCCTTATAGCCGAGTGGATCGACGCGGCAGGTAACAAGGAAATGCGTACCGAGAATTCAGACTTGGGCGGCACCATGCGTTTGGGTTCACAGGTTTGTCACCTGGTACCTGGATCCAAGGCTCATGAAATTTATGGCAATGAACAGATTGAAGAGCGTCATCGCCATCGCTTTGAAGTCAATAATAATTTCCTACCTCAGCTAAAAGAGGCGGGTCTGGTTATTGGTGGGCTGTCTTTTGATAAGACCCTAGTCGAAACGGTGGAATTACCTAATCACCCTTGGTTCTTTGCCAGTCAGTTTCACCCAGAATTTACCTCGACCCCAAGAGATGGACATCCGTTGTTTCAGTCATTTGTAGTGGCGGCAACCGCCTATCAAAAATCAGAAACGGGAAGTTAAGCATGGCTTCAGTAACGATTGATGTAGCGAATATTGGTGTTAGTAACGAAGCGCCGATGGCACTATTTGGTGGCATGAATGTACTGGAATCGCGCGATATGGCCATGCAAATTGCCGAGGCCTATGTGCGTGTTACTGAGAAGCTGGGCATTCCCTATGTGTTCAAAGCTTCGTTTGATAAGGCAAATCGGTCCTCAATACATTCATATCGTGGCCCGGGTGTTGATGAAGGACTAAAGATTTTTCAAGAGATTAAAGACACTTTTAACATCCCTTTGATTACCGATGTCCATGAGATCGATCAGGCCGCGCCTGTGGCAGAAGTCTGCGACATTATTCAGCTGCCAGCCTTTCTAGCGCGGCAAACAGATTTAGTTAAAGCCATGGCGGCAACCAATGCCGTGATCAATATTAAAAAGCCGCAGTTTTTAAGCCCGGGTCAGATGGGCAATATCGTCGATAAATTCCGCGAATGCGGCAATGAAAAAGTCATGCTCTGCGAGCGCGGCACCTGCATGGGCTACGACAACCTAGTGGTCGATATGCTGGGTTTTAGAACCATGAAAGATGTCAGTGGCGGCTTGCCCCTGATTTTCGATGTGACCCACGCGCTGCAATGTCGAGACCCCCTGGGCGATGCCTCGGGCGGACGCCGGCATCAGGTTGCTGAGCTGGGGCGCGCTGGTATAGCTGTAGGCATCGCCGGTCTGTTTTTAGAGGCGCACCCTAACCCAGATAAAGCGCGATGCGACGGCCCTAGTGCCTTGCCACTGGATAAACTCGAGCCCTTTTTAGCGCAGATGAAGGCCTTTGATGATTTGATAAAATCCCAACCGGATCTGGATATTCTTTAACTGGAATATCTGCTTTCGGCGGCTAATTTTTATACCCGATATTCACCTACTGGAGAACTAAGTACATGAGCAACATTGCAGATATTCGAGCCTTTGAAGTTTTAGACTCGCGCGGCAACCCCACAGTACAGGCAGACGTAATCTTGGATAATGGCATAGTCGGAACCGCCTGCTCACCCTCAGGAGCCTCAACCGGTTCACGAGAAGCGCTGGAACTGCGCGATGGTGACAAGGGTCGCTATCTTGGCAAAGGTGTACTTACCGCCGTTAACAATATCAACACTACAATCAAATCGCTGCTAGTGGGCACCGATGCAGCAGACCAGCGTGGCTTGGATCAGGCTATGATCGATGCGGACGGTACAGAGAACAAGGCCACATTGGGTGCCAATGCTATTTTGGCAGTGTCTCTGGCCGCAGCTAAAGCTGCTGCACAGGACAAAGGCATACCTCTCTACGCACATATTGCAGAGTTAAATGGCACGGCCGGCGAATACAGCATGCCTGTACCCATGATGAATATTATTAATGGCGGTGAGCACGCCGACAACAATGTCGACATTCAAGAGTTTATGGTACAGCCAGTTTCGGCCAAAAGTTTTGCTGAAGCCTTACAAATTGGTGCAGAGATCTTTCACTCATTAAAGAAAGTGCTAAGCGCTAAGGGTCTAAATACAGCGGTGGGTGATGAGGGTGGTTTTGCCCCGGATCTATCGTCCAATGCAGAGGCACTGGCGGTAATCAAAGAGGCGACCGAAGCTGCTGGCTATAAGCTGGGTGAAGATGTCACCTTGGCACTGGATTGCGCGGCCACAGAGTTTTATAAAGACGGTCAGTACAATCTTTCAGGTGAAGGTAAAATTTACAGCGCTGATGGCTTTAGCGATTTCTTAGCCTCTCTGTGCGACCAGTATCCAATTATATCTATTGAGGATGGCCTCGATGAGTCCGATTGGGATGGCTGGAAGTATCAGACCGAAAAGCTCGGTGACCGCTGCCAGTTGGTAGGTGATGATTTATTTGTTACCAATACCAGTATTCTTAGTCGTGGTATTGAAATGGGTGTGGCTAATTCGATTCTGATTAAATTTAATCAGATTGGCACTCTGTCAGAAACATTAGATGCCATAGCTATGGCCAAAGATGCGGGTTACAGCGTGGTTATTTCTCACCGTTCAGGTGAGACAGAAGACACTACTATTGCCGATCTGGCTGTCGCCACAGCGGCGGGTCAGATTAAGACTGGTTCACTGTGTCGTTCAGACCGTGTGGCTAAATATAACCGTTTGCTGCGCATTGAAGCAGAGCTTGGCAACAGCGTCGCACCATACCGCGGCCGCGCTGAGTTTAAGTCCTAATTTGATCAATATGCCATCTCCACTGCTAAACGGAATACAATAAGCAGATGCGCTGGTTGCTGATCATACTTCTCGTCCTTTTTGCTGGCCTACAGTTTCGACTGTGGGTTGGTGAGGGCAGTCTCGCCCATAAGGCTGAACTGGATAAGAAAGTTGAACAACAGCGTCTTGTAAATGAGCAATTACAGCAGCGTAATAAGCAAATCGCTCAAGAAGTTGAGAGTTTAAAAACCAACCTCGATTCCATTGAAGAAAAAGCGCGGAAAGATTTGGGTATGATCAAAGACGGCGAAATATTTTATTTAGTGATTGATAAAGACGATCGTGTTCTGCAGCAAGCGCCCACCACCAAGAGCATTCAACCTTGAATAATAAATCGCCAAAATACTGGGCCATAGTGCCTGCTGCAGGGACAGGAAAACGTTTCTCGGCAGATATTCCAAAGCAGTTTCATCATCTAAACGGCAGCCTAGTCGCTCAGCATACATTGAGTCGTCTGCTGAGCATTCCGGTGATTGAGGCAATTGTCTCCCCCTGTGATATCAGCTCTGGTTATTGGTCGAAAGTGCCAGCCATCGAAAACCCTCGGGTTCGTCTTGTGGCTGGCGGTGATCAGCGTGCCCATTCGGTGTTAAATGGACTGCTGGCGATACATGAACTTGCCCATGAGGATGACTGGGTCCTTGTACACGATATGGCGCGTCCTTGCATTGCTCCGGCGAGTATTGGCAAGCTCATTATTGAGGTGGGCGACCACAGTGTCGGAGGCATTCTTGCCGCCCCTATTAATGACACATTAAAAATTGTCACGCCTCAGGGCGATATTGTCAGTACGGCAAATCGTGCTGAATACAGAGCCGCTCAGACGCCGCAGATGTTTCGTTACGGTCTCTTGCGCGACGCGATGCAGAGCATGCTAGACAATAAAAAAACCCCTACAGACGAGGCCTCAGCCATTGAATATGCAGGTGCACAGGCCATAGTGGTTGAAGGTCGGCAGGATAATATCAAGGTGACCCGTCGAGAAGATTTGGTGATTGCTGAGGCAATTATGAAAAATCAGGAGGCAGAATAATGCGTATAGGACATGGCTACGATGTACATGCGTTTGGTGAAGGCGATGCATTGATACTGGGTGGCGTAACCATTGCACACCAGCATGCATTTGTGGCTCATTCTGATGGCGATGTATTAATCCATGCATTGATCGATGCCTTGCTTGGAGCTTTGGCTCTGGGTGATATAGGTCAGCATTTTCCGGATACAGATGCCACCTACAAAGGCAGTAACAGTCGCGACTTACTGGCGGTGGTGGTGGGCATGATGACAAGCAATGGTTATAAGTTAGGCAATGCTGATATTACGATTATCGCTCAGAGTCCAAAAATGGCCCCTCACCTAGAAAAAATGCGCCTTAATTTGGCTGCTGATATGGACTCTGATCTCAGCCAGATTAACATCAAAGCCACCACCACGGAAAAGCTAGGTTTTACTGGCCGTGAGGAAGGTATAGCCTGCCATGCTGTGGTTCTGTTAAGTGCCGCAGTTTGACTGCATTGGATGCTAGGGTCGCTAATTCATTTGATTTTCATCTCATGCCACGCGTGCTCGGTGCGCCTTTGGGCCGCGCCCTGTTTAGAAGTCAGCTGGAAGATTTTCAGGTCGATGAAATAATTGATCTTCAGCCCAGCGGTGAGGGTGAGCATCTGTTGCTACACATCCGCAAGCGAGATCAAAACACTACCTGGGTCGCAGGCCTGCTAGCCAAGTTAGCCGGCATTAATCGCAATGATGTGGGTTACTGCGGTATGAAAGACCGTTTTGCCGTGACCACCCAATGGTACAGCCTGCACCTGCCTGGTCGAGAGCTGGATACTGGGCAGCTAGAGCACGATGATTTTGAAATTATTGCTTGCTGCAGGCACCATAAAAAATTGCGTCGTGGTATGCATCGGGGCAATCAATTTAATATTCTGCTGCGCGAGTTTAAAGTCGACTCCGCTTTAGTGACAGAGCGGTTAAGGCTGATAGAGCAGCAGGGCGTGCCCAACTATTTTGCAGAACAGCGGTTTGGGCGCGAGGGCGGTAATCTTTATGAGGCACAGAAGCTGATTGCGGCGGATCAACTTAAAGGCAACCGCCATGGCACGGGTATCTATCTTTCCGCCGCGCGCGCCTGGTTATTTAATCTGGTTGTGGCGAAGTATATTGAGCGCGGTGATCTCAGTGATCATACGGGTCCGCTGTGGGGGCGGGGGCGTTCTAACGCCAGTGTCGACAACAGGCAGATAGAATCAGAGGTGTTAGCGGACTGGCAGGGTTGGTGTTATGCGTTAGAGCACGCCGGCCTGAAGCAGGAGCGTCGCAACCTGCTGTTAAAGCCTGAGAATTTAACCGCAAGTTGGACTCAGGCTGATTGTCTCAGGTTGCAGTTCGCATTGCCTAGTGGCTGTTTTGCGACTGCATTATTGCGTGAATTAGCCGAATTATTCCGCCCGAAATTTGAAGCCCTGTGATATATTACGGACCAAGCAATAATGCGGGCCACAGCCAGATTTGTGGTGATTAAGCGGGGCTTGTAATAGATGTTTATAACAGAGCTTTTTAAGTAAGGTTCTTAGCAGAGCATTTTAGTAGAGCATTGAATGGGCGCACACAATAGGGGAAGTAGGTGAACTCGATCGAACTAGCTGGTGTTGGCATGACGTCCCAACGTACCCGTGAGCGATTAATTCAGCGGCTGATTGATCAGGGTATTAGCAGCCAAGCGGTGCTTGATGTTATTCGTATGACCCCCAGACATATTTTCCTTGATGAAGCCTTATCCCATCGCGCCTACGAAGATACGGCACTACCGATTGGCTATTCCCAGACATTGTCCCAACCCTATATCGTCGCGCGCATGACCGAGATACTGCTCAGTGGAGGGCCTCTCAAAAAAGTCTTGGAGATTGGCACAGGCTCTGGCTACCAAACTACTATTCTATCCCAGTTGGTGGGTGAGATCTGTACCGTAGAGCGTATAGAACCATTGCTCAAAAAGGCGAAGGATCGATTTAGAAAACTGCGCTTAGAGAACATTACCGCAGAGCTGTCCGATGGCAGCTTTGGTTGGGATAGGCATGCGCCCTATGATGGCATTATTACCACTGCGGCGCCTCAGACGGTGCCTGAGGAGCTATTGCGCCAAATGGCGCCAAACGGCATTCTGGTGATTCCAGTAGGCAATGGTCAGTCTCAAGACTTGAGAGTGTTAAAGCGAGTGGGTGATTCCTCCGAGTTTGATGAGGAGATCGTTGAAAAAGTTAAGTTTGTGCCTCTACTTGGTGGACTGTCCCGTTAGGGTCAGAATCCAGTTTAAGTTGCGGTAGGAGCAGATATGCATAACCCAGGTCATTATTTGTTACTGTTTTTAAAAGGCGCTGCCATGGGCGCCGCAGATGTAGTACCTGGCATCTCAGGCGGCACTATCGCCTTTATCAGTGGCATCTACGTCGAACTTATCGATACCATTAAATCCGTCAATTTACGGGCGCTAAAAGTACTCCACGCGGAGGGGTTTGCAGCAGCCTGGGCCTATATCAATGGCAAGTTTCTCGTTACCCTCTTAGCTGGCATATTGACCAGCCTGTTTTCTCTAGCCAAGGTAATGCAGTATTTGTTGGTCGCACACCCACTGCCACTGTGGTCATTTTTCACCGGATTAATTGTGGGTTCAGTGATCTATCTAATGCGGCAGCATCCGCCACAGCGTATGGCCGAGAAATGGCTGTTTTTATTGGGCGTCGTTATTGCTTATGGTATCTCCATTGCGCCGTCAGTGACTCTGCAAGGTGATCATCTGACCATGTTTATTGCTGGCAGCATTGCCCTGTGTGCAATGATATTACCTGGTATCTCTGGCTCATTTATTCTGGTGCTACTGGGTCTATATCCGGTATTTATCGGCGCGATCGTCAATTTCCAACTGGATATTCTTGCTGTTTTCGCCCTCGGGGGGCTGATGGGCCTTATGGCTTTTAGCCGGTTGCTGTCTTGGTTGCTGGAACATTATCAGGCTGCTGTTATTGCCACTATGTGTGGCTTTTTAGTGGGAAGTTTGAATATTATCTGGCCCTGGAAGCAGGTGATAGAATCTGTAACCAGCCAGTCAGGGAAAACGCTGATATTGGCATCTCAAAACCTACTGCCGCATCAGTTTGCACAGCTAGGTGGTCAGGATCCGCAGACGGTTCTCTGTGTCATGACATTCTTGCTGGGTTTGATGTTGGTGTTAGGGCTGGAATATATCGGTCAGAAATATACAACAAAAATAGTACAGGCATCCTAATGTGTTAAAAGCACTGCTCGGCATTTTATTACTACTGACGGTTACAGCCTGTTCCAATTATGCGGCGCCTGTAAGCACACTAGAGCAGCCGCCAAGTAACCGTATTACCACTCATCAAGTAGGCGCCGGAGACACCCTGTATTCTATTGCTTGGCGCTATGATTTAAATTTTAGGCTTTTGGCGCGGGCTAATAATTTAACTGAGCCCTTTTCTCTTCGGCCCGGACAGCGGCTGACATTAGATATGCGTGGCGTCAGTTTGGATGACAGACCTAGGGCTTCATCACGCACTGTGGTCAAAGCGGCAAAAATACCTTCTACAGTAGTAAGCACCGGGGCTAATAAAGCGCCAATACCCTTTAAAACTAAGCCTAAATCGCCGGTTTATAGTAAAAACTGGCAGTGGAAATGGCCTATTCAGGGAAAAACGGTAGAGAGCTTCAGTCCAGCTGACTTACGCAAAGGCGTTACTATTAAGGGGGTAAGTGGTTCTATGGTGCGTCCGGCAGCCCCCGGAATTGTGGTCTATGCGGGTGACGGATTGCGTGGATATGGTAAGCTAGTTATCATTAAACACAGTGAGATCCTGCTGAGTGCCTACGGCCATAATGAAAAAATCATGGTAAAAGAAGGGCAAAATGTGAAACAGACGGAGATAATCGCAAAATTAGGGTTAAAGGGTACGATGTATTTTGAAATAAGAAAGGATGGGTACCCAGTAAATCCCACTGTATATATAAGGTAAAACTGATTTCACTACAGGAAATAGGTTAGATAAAGGTAAGAAAGGGAGTGGTACTTAGGTAATAAGGGTTAGCGTCGGGATTGGCTGCTAAATGAAGGAAGATCGTGCAAAGGAGATGCAAAACGTGACAGAAGAGGCGTTAGTATTAGATCAGCGTGCGCCAGCCGCTGAGAGTCAGGAAGGTACCGGTGAGATAAGACATCAGGTTATTGATGCAACAAGTCTCTACTCAAAAGAAATTGGCTTCGCGCCGCTATTAACGGCCGACGAAGAGGTTTTTTATGCCCGTAAACTGTAAAAAGGATGTGAAAAGTCGCGCCATAGAATGATTGAAAGCAACCTGAGGTTGGTGGTTAAAATCTCAAGACGTTACGTCAATCGAGGTCTCGAACTATTAGATTTAATCGAAGAGGGCAATCTCGGGTTAATGAGAGCGGTTGAGAAATTTGATCCAGAGTTAGGCTATCGTTTCTCAACTTACGCAACATGGTGGATACGCCAAACCATTGAGCGTGGGCTGATGAATCAAACCCGTACCATTCGATTACCTGTTCATGTGGTCAAAGAGTTTAATGTTTATCTGCGTGCCTCACGCAAGCTAGCTCAGAAGCTTGATCATGCACCAACGCCAGAGGAAATAGCCGCGGAAGTGGATAAGCCTGTTGCCAATGTACTTAAAATTCTCAGTCTCAGTGAACGTATATCTTCAATTGATGTTCCAGTGGCCGACAAAGAGAAGTCACTGGTTGAAACAATTGCCGATGACAATGGCTTTAGTCCGGAAAATGAGATTGAAGAAGAAAACCTTATGGACAGGTTGGGTGAATGGCTAGAGCAGCTGCCCGAAAAGCAGAGAGAGGTCTTGGTTAGACGCTTCGGTCTAATGCACCATAAGGAGGAAACGCTGGAACAGGTGGGCCGCGAGATAGGCCTTACCCGTGAGCGAGTTAGGCAGATCCAGGTCGATGCTCTGCGACGCCTGCGCGACGTGCTCCGTAAACATGGTTTAAATAGCGATGTGTTGTTCGAAGACTTTGATGATAGTTGATTAAACTGTTATTAATAAGCAATAAAAAAAACCCGGCAATTGCCGGGTTTTTTACGCTTATCAAAACAGCGATTACTCTGCTAGATAACGCTCTCTGGATGACATAACTTCAGCGCGAGCGGCCTCTGCATTGTCCCAGCCATCGACTTTTACCCATTTGCCAGGTTCAAGTGCTTTGTAGTTTTCGAAATAATGCACGATCTGTTTGATCAACAGTTCTGGAAGGTCGGAGGCTTCCTGAACATGGTCGTAAATTTTTGTTAGCTTGGTATGGGGTACCGCCAAAAGCTTAGCATCTACGCCAGACTCATCGCTCATATTTAGTACGCCTACTACACGGCTGCGAATCACTGCGCCTGGCATCACTGGGTAAGGTGTAACGACCAATACATCTAGTGGATCACCATCTTCAGACAGTGTCTGAGGAACATAGCCATAGTTGGCTGGATAGAACATGGGTGTAGCAACAAATCTATCTACAAAAATAGCGTCGCTGTCTTTATCCACCTCGTATTTGATTGGGTCGTGATTTGCTGGGATCTCAATAATTACATTGATGTCATTGGGCAGATCTTTGCCCGCAGGTATGTCGTTGTAGCTCATTTGAATAGTTCCATTAGGTTGCATTGCCGAGAAGCCGCGGATTATAGCTAGTTGATCAAAATTTGGCCAGTAGCTAAGCGCGGAAACTCTTCTGCCCCGTACCCCGCTTTGTGGCTGTTACTGCAAGCGGAATGTAATTGGCAGGTTAGGCTCAAAACTGTCTACTTTTAAACCGTCGGGCAAGGCTGGGAATGGAGCAGCTTTTTAACCGCTTTAAGTGCCGCCTGATTGAGCAGTCTATAGTCTGATTTCTGAGTAGCAGTAACAGAGAGTAGCTCTCCAGAGCGGTGAACTACCAGTCCTATACGCACGGTGCCCTGCTGATTATTGTCGATAGCTCGACTGGGATAGGTTAAAGATTTATAAATCTGTCCCACGACTAAGGAATTATCAGGCACGGGGAACGCTATTTGAGAGACTTCTGACACCCTTCAGGCGTATCAAGGTGGCACTGGTTGACTGGAATAACCCTGTAACAGTTATCGCAAGTCCCAATATGTCACTTATGACACACACATATGACACCTTAATCTGCACTTTAACGACCAACATCAAGGCCATGCTGCGCACTACCACCGCACCAACCATGCTTTCGGGCAGCGTTAAAACTAATGTACTGCCGATAGAAGCTGTGGCGACAGTAAATTTTAGAATCCACCCCAGAGATTCCATGGACAGTATTGAAGCCTATGTTAGCGATGTTGTGGCAAGCGATACTGTTACTGTTAGACGTCGCGGTGGTAGTAATGCTTCTGCAGTATCGGACTGGAGCGCATCGGGTTATGGCGCCATCGCCCAGAGTATGCGTGAGGTTTACGCTGATGCGGTAGTGGCTCCCGGACTGATGATCGCCGCATCAGATAGCAGGCATTACGGTAAAGTGGCAGATAATGCTTACAGATTTAATCCGATACGGCTGACACCGGAGTTGCTCACTGGATTCCATGGCACAAATGAGCGAATTTCAATTGCTGACTATGCTCAGGGTGTGCGAGGCTATATTAGGATAATTGGGCAGGGGACCAGTGAATAACAGCGCCAACAAATGGGTGGAAGCGTGGAGTGATGTTTGAGCATAGCCTTAATTGGCGTCCTGAACCCGCAGAGAATGCGTCATCACCGCTGGTGGACGCACAGAACTCCACAGCCTTTTTCCCGCGATAGAACGCACTAGGCTGGACGTATTTCTCGGCTATTGAGCGCATCTCATTACCCGCAGTTGGTGCACTTTGCCGAGCTTATTGGTTTATTATGTCATGACCTATGCTATAATAACCCCGCAACTATACTTGCCCACCTGTATTGATGAGAAATGCCATGAACGTAGAAAACAATTTAATGCCCACTGAAGCGCAAATCAAGTGCATTATGGAGGGAGAAAAAGATAAACCAATTCATATGGTGAACCTGCTTAAGTTCAGAGATAAAGCTGAATATGAAGATGGTCGTGAAACAGACATGACAGGTCGGCAAGCCTACGCCATCTATAGTGCTGAGGTTAGGGGGCATATAGAAAAAGTAGGTGGAGAAGTACTCTTCGAGGGTGAAGTGAACGGTTTGATGGTGGGAAAGGTAGAGGATCTTTGGGATATGATCGCTATCGTCAGGTACCCTAAAATGAAAGCAATGATGAAAATGACGAGTGATCCTTCCTACGAGGAAAGCGCGATACACCGGATCGCCGGTCTAGAAGGTCAGCTCAATATTGAAACTAAAGCCTTCTAGCGGCCACGTCGTCGCGATCTTCTAACGGGCGCGACTCAGTCCTGCTGGTATTTCGCCCATGTGGGAACTTGGGCCACGATCGGCGCATAGAAGGGCAGCGTGAGGATGCGCTCCACGTAGGCGGCATAGGCGGGCCAGCGCACTGCGTCGACTTTTACGCCCGCGAGGTTCAGATTGACGAAGCTGGTGGTCAGTGCAATGTCCGCGAGTGAGAACATTCCGCCTACCATGTATTCGTTGTCTCCAAGGCACTTGGTCAGGTAGTCGAGTGCCCTTGGTAGCGCCTTTTCGAGTATGCGGTCGACGAGTTTGGTGTCTGTATCGAGATTTAGGACCTTGGGCTTCACAACGCGTTCGAAGAAGACGCCGGCCGTCACATAGTTGAGCTTCGAGCCTCCGTACTCTTGGTACCAAAGCGCTTTGGCACGTGGCTGCGGGTCCGCGGGCAGAAGGGGGGGCGTCGGGTAGCGCTGCTCGATGTAGCTCAAGATCACCGACGAATCGGGGAGTACAAAGTCGCCTTCCTTCCAAACAGGGATCTTTGACAGGGGGCTGAGTTCTCGGAATTCTGACGGGGCGCCGAACGGCGTCTGCTCGACGTCTTCGAATTCTATGCCCTTATAGGCGAGTGCCACCCGGACCTTGCGGACATAGGGTGAGACGGTGCCGCCGTAGACGAGTGGTTTCTGCGTGTTCTGGTTCATTGAGGTCTCCGAATTGTTTAGATCGACTGACAGAAGGAAAACTCACGATCTACGCCAATTGCGAGTGTGTCTTCGTGACTGCAGTCCGGCATTTTCAAGGATTTTCTCACAAGGTAATTTCTTCGAGTCGCAAAATTCCGGTACCTGCCATCATTTTTTCCAGGCTGAAAATCCAGCGCCCACCTATAATAAGCAATAGAGAGCCCATTAAACCGAGGGCAATTTTTAGAATAATAGGCATAGCTTGTGTGCAAAATATCTTTATGGAATTATAGTAATGTAATATTTTCCCGCGAAGAACCCAATCCTAATACCATTGGTCGAGCCGCTATGGGAGGTAAGTTGCGGCATCGTTCCTAGACGGGTTCAACTGTCAAACACAGAGTTGAGCATGCTCGTTACTACATTGGTGGCCTGTGCTTTGCCCAAACCCTGATGGCGGCGCAGACGATTCCACATCTCGAACGAGACGCTAGCATTTGCCAATTCACGCGAGGTGCGATCAAGTTCTTTCAGTTCGGGGAGCCACTCGTCTAGTTGCTTACGCTGATTGCTTTGGTGGCGCGCATAGTTCTTGCGAAGTGCTTTGGAATTCCAAAACTGAGCGTGAGCTGATAGGATGACGTTTTCGTTTAACTCCCACAAAGAGGTTCGAATCTCGATTACGCAGGTTATACGCTCTGATAGGGGAGTCTTACACTCAAACAATAGGCTTTCCTTCGGAAACTCCTTTTCGACTTCCTCCTGAAGCAGTTGATCAAAGGCGACATGCAGGTTTTCCATATCATCAAAGTGGCGGAAGACCGAGCGAACAGCGACGCCGGCCCGCGCGGATATCTGCTGCGCACTAGGTATTAGGTTGCCTTCTTTGACCATCGTCATGGTTGTTTTGATAATAGCGAGTTTCATGCGTTCACCGCGTACTACACGGCCGTCTTTTGCTACTGTTTGTTCTGGTCCAAGCAAAGCTTGATCTCCTGTTTGTTCTGATCTAAGCAAGGCTTGATCTCCTGATTTGACAATTCACTGCTCGACATAATGACAGGCTATAAACCAGAATTCTAGCGATTTTGTGAGGTGTCTATTGCGCGCCGAGATTTCATGCAGCAGTGGTCCGCGTGACTTCGGTGTTTGCAACAACAGAAACCAATCGACCTGTGACGATCTGCTCTGCATCGCTCACTATTGTCTGTACCAACTGCTGGCAGGTGGGAATGTCATTGATCAGACCACCGCACATCCCTACTGTTACCATCCCTGCATCAATGTCGCCGGTTTGCCATGCCTTGTCCTGATTGCCTCCGGATACCAGAGAATGCACCTCGGCAAACTCGCCTCCCCGTGCCTCGATTTCCGCTACCTGATCTGCGATGGAATTGCGATATACCCGTGCGGTGTTGCGATAGCTTCGGAAAATTAGGCGGGTCTGATTTTCATCCATATGCACAAACTTTTGTTTGATCGCATCATGGATTGGCGCTTCCTGTGTCACCAGAAACCGGGAGCCCATGTTGATACCTTCGCACCCCAACGCGAGTGCGGCAACAAGGCCGCGGCCATCGGCGATGCCACCTGAGGCGACAACTGGAATCTCCAGTGCCTGGGTGGTAGCCGGAAACAGCACCAAGCCGCCCACATCTTGCTCTCCTGGGTGGCCGGCACACTCAAAACCATCGATACTGACAACATCAACGCCAATGCGTTCAGCGGAGAGTGCATGACGCACGGTGACACACTTGTGAATTACCTTGATACCCGCAGCCTTTAACCGGTCCATAAACGGTTCCGGGCTGCGTCCCGCCGTTTCCAGTATCTTGACACCGCTATTGATGATTACGTCGAGTATATCGTCGTAATTGATTTCGGTGGCTACAACGCCGACGGTGAGGTTTACGGCAAATGGTTTATCAGTCAACGAAGCGCAGCGAGCGATCTCGGATTCTAATCCCTCGAGTGTGGGTTGGGAGAGAGCTGTCATAACGCCCAGGGCGCCTGCATTAGATACTGCAGCAGCGAGGTCTGCCGTGCCGACTCGCATCATTCCGCCGCAAATAATAGGGGTTTCAATACCCAGTAATTCGGTCAACCTAGTTCTCATGGGTGGCTCCAAGTGCGTGAAGTAGAAATGTCAGCATACTTAATAGCAGTACTAGTGTCAATATAATTCAAGCCTCAGGTCTTGCATAGCTACTTAATTTTCCGGGACTGTATCATGTGTGCTGGACTCTCCGATTAAAATGGCGTACCCTATGCTAAAACAATACGCCTCCAAACAATGCCCGAAAACAGACCTGGAAGCTGCGGCATACTCCTAGGTCGTCAGTACATTCGCCCGGTGGCAGTTAGATCGACTATTAATGGAGATAATGATGTCAGATTCCAGTTTGATCCGGTTCAACTTTGAGATGTTATGCAGTCACAGCCGCTCTTTGGTAAGGGGTGGAAGATGAGTGAGCGAACAGCCGAAGGCTACGATATTTCGGCGGTAGAGCAGTGGGTTGCGGAGAACGTACCCGAGCTGACCCCGCCCTTTGAGTGGGAGCGTCAGGAGGGTGGTCACTCCAACTTGACCTATCGACTGAAGGATCAAGCCGGGAAGTTGGCGGTCATTCGCCGACCGCCGCAGGGAGAGTTGTTGCCCAAAGCCCACGATATGAGCCGTGAGTGGGCACTGATATCCTCCTTAGGTGCCACCGGCTTTCCAGTTCCTGCAGCCTATAGCTTTTGCGAGAGCAATGAGGTGACCGGCGCTTGGTTCTATGTCATGGGTCATGTCGAAGGTCGTCCTTTGCACAATGCCCAGCAAACCTTAGACTGGGTGCCGGAGGATCAACGTGTCACCTTGGCACACTCCCTTATCGACACACTTGCTGACTTGCACGTATTAAATCCGGATAAAATTGGTTTGGGCGAGTTAGGTAAAAAAGAAGGCTATGTGGCACGGCAGTTGAAGACCTGGTATCGCTCCTGGACAGCTTCGATAGAGCCCGCGCAGTACGATGATGTGCGAGCTCATGACCTGCACCACTACTTTGTCGACAATATCCCGGAGCAAGGCATGGCGCGCATAGTGCATGGCGACTATGGCTTCCACAATTGCCTAGTCAACGTGAATTCCACTGTTGCGGCCGTGGTGGATTGGGAGCTAGCCAGTCTCGGTGACCCACTGGCAGACCTGGGCTACACCTTAAATATGTTTCCGGAAAGCCAGGCCGATGTCGATGCCGACCCCGAAATGTCTACCTCGCTTCCCGGATTTCCGCCTCGAAGTGCCCTAGCGGCTCGCTATGCCGAACGTACCGGGCGGATACTGGATAAGCTGGATTATTACCGAGGGTTCAATTATTGGAAGAGAGCGGGAATCATCCACGGCGTGTACGCTCGTTATATGGCAGGCCAGAAGAGTACGGATGGTGTTGACCTGGGTGGATTGCCAAAGGCTATTGACAGATCCTTGGAATTGGCTCAACAGGCTGTTGCTAGGTTGGGGGCTAAATGAACACAAAGTTGAAAACCTGGGCAATTCGGCTGCTTCTCGGATTGTTGATTTTGTTGGCCCTTGCTTATTTGGTTCGCAGCAGTCTGCTACCGGCACGCACGGTAGGCCTGTTTTTGGATTATGTAGAAGGGGCGGAGTGGATTCCGGCGCCGCAGAACTTGCTTTTTGACGGCGGCAGCATTGAATTTGCCGGCTACGATCCGGTGCAGTTGGCCGGTGTAGATATGGGCGAGTGGGATGAAGTGGTGGTGGTAAGCTTCTCCAGGGATGATAACTATCAGGATTTCCTGAAGCGCATCGACGCGAATCAGGAGTTGTCCCGATACGATCTTTCACTTTTTGCTCCCGGATATGAGCAGCGTATGTTAGCCAACTGGATGCTGAGCCGGGATCGGAACAACGACAGCGTCAACATTGAAGATAGAGTTTCGATCGAAGAAGCCATTCCTGAAGATCCATATTATGTTGATCGTTGGAAAGAAATTTTTACCGGTAGTTACCGTGGCGAAATGGTCTTGCTTAACTTTATGGCACTGAAGAAAAATTTGGATGACACTGCAGGTGAAGAAGACGCCGAGGAACTCGAAAAGCAATACAGCGAAACAGCGATGCAGGTTCTTGGCAGAATGGGGGCAGAAATTGCCGCTGTGGGAGATGTAGAAAAGGTTGTGCTGGGCCCAGAGCAACGCCAGCACGATAAATATGGGTTTGGCCACTACCCCTCAGTCGATGCTTTCGACGTCGTGTTTACTGCGCGCGCTCGACTTTCTGGCGTTCCCTTTCGGAACAAGGCAATGGATGCGGAGCGTTCCGCAGGTTATTGGGTAAAGCCGTATGATCCATTCAAGCTGGCAGTACAAAATCCCTAAGGCCGATTGCCGTGGGTGTGCGCGCCATGTGGAAAGCACTGCGGGGATAGTGCGCGTGATCGTGATCGAGCCAGTATCGGAAACCAGCCTCATTCGGACGAGGACCAGTTTATGATAAATGTTGAGCGTATTCGAATCTTGGGTGACACCGGATCCCCCTATACAAAAAAAATGTTGGCTGTTATGCGTTACCGGCAGATTCCTTACAGTTTGGTCTGGGGGGATGCAGGTTCGACACTTGATAACATGGGCATGGCTAAGCCAAAACCGTTACTGCTGCCTGTTGTAGTGATGCCACATCTGTCTGGTGGCGACGTCGCGCGCTGTGACTCCACGCCGATTATCCGCAATCTTGAGGCCATCTATGCCGAGCGCTCGGTACTGCCGAGCGATCCAGCAATAGCTTTCCTGGATTATCTAATCGAAGATTTTGGCGACGAGTGGTGCACCAAGTATATGTTTCACTATCGCTGGCACTCAGCCCAGAGCGCGGATAATGCCAGCACCCGATTGCCGCTTTGTCGCAATATCTGTCTGGAAACCCAGGAGCACCAGCGAGTAAAAGAAGATTTTGCCAAGCGTCAGATAGACCGCTTATACGTGGTTGGGTCCAACGAAAAAACCGCTCCTGTTATTGACCGCAGTTATCGGCGGTTTCTTGGAGTAATGGAGGCCCATCTGGCCAAGCAGCCTTTTATTTTGGGGCATCGGCCGGGAGCAGGGGATTTCGCTGTTTACGGGCAACTGAGCCAATTGGTGGGCTTTGACCCCACGCCGAGAGCTATCGCCCATGAGATTTCGCCGCGCACGGTGGAATGGGTGGATTTGATGGAGGATCAAAGTGGTCTTGAGCCCAGCGAGGACGCATGGAACAATATAAGCGACTTGCCAGAAACGCTACGTGAACTGCTCAGGGAAATGGGTCGTGTTTATGTGCCCGCGATGCTATGCAATGCTGCAGCGGTAGCCGCCGGTGAGGGCGAATGGGAAACGAAAATTGATGGCACAGTCTGGACGCAGAAGACTTTCCCGTATCAAGCGAAGTGCCTGCGCTGGATAAACGAACAATACACAGCATTGGATGCCGACTGCCGCAAGTCAGTGGATGCCGCATTGAAAGGTACCGGCTGTGAAAGGCTACTGGTTACATGACAAAAAGAATTAGCACACGCTGGCATCTGAAGCAGCGAAGGTATCACCGAACTGAATGCTCCGTCGTATCACTCAGACTGGGATTATGAGATAGACTCATTAAGGGGAGTTAGATGAAAAATCTCAAGCAAAAGATCGCTGTTGTCACGGGCGCTGGCTCCGGCATAGGTCGTGCCACAGCGCTTGCATTGGCGTATGAGGGTTGCTTGCTGGCAATATCGGACATTAATGAGTCGAACCTTGAGGAGACACGGCTTGCTATCGAAGCCACCGGTGCGAAGGTGCAGGCCAAATTACTGGATGTTACAGATAGAGAGGCTTTCGAAAACTACGCCAGTGAAGTCGCTGACAACTTCGGTACAGTAAATATCGTTATAAACAATGCCGGCGTCATGGTTCGCGGCAGCCTGCAAAACACCAGCATTGAAGATTTTGAATGGATAATGAATATCAATTTTTGGGGTATGGTGTATGGTAGCATGGCTTTTTTGCCCTATCTCAAGCAGTCAGGCGAAGGGCATATCTGCAATGTCTCTAGTATGTTTGGCATGATGGCGCCTGCCAATACGGGGTCGTATGCGGCGAGCAAATTTGCCATTAGAGCGTTTAGTGAAGCTCTGCGTACGGAGTTGGATGTAGAGGAGTGCGGCGTCAGCGTTACTTCAATTCATCCAGGTATGATTAAAACCGCGATCTTACGCGATGCAAGAATAGATCCATCGATACACGAACAGACAGGCATGAATCAAGAAGACGCCCACGCTGAATTTACTAAGCAGGCGTTTAACACGCCAAAAAAGGTCGCAAATGCGATCATCAAGGGCATAAAGAAAAACAAGATGCGTGTTCTGGTTGGGTTTGATGCCTACCTGGTGGACTGGGCAATGCGCCTGGCCCCTGTCCTATTTCGCAAGCTCGCGACCAAGGTGTTGAAATTAGATAAGGCCAAAAGACAGAAAGCGGCGGGAGCGTCTGCATGAGTCATAAACCTGAAAACGATCTATTTCACTATCTACTGTGGGTTTATCTATGAACACGGAAAATTCTCCCGAGAAAATTCTGGATATTGTTGTCTTTGGTGCCACCAGTTTTGTCGGAAAATTGGTGTGTCAGTACCTCGCCGCACAATATGGCGTGGACGGGGAGGGTGGCGCTTGCACCGACGAACGGGTGAAATGGGGTATAGGTGGTCGTTCAGAGCTCAAACTAAACGAACTGAAAAAAACATTAGGAGAAGACGCAGAACTTCTACCGGTGGTTGTCGCCGATGCAGAGTCAGAGGCAGATCTGCACAGCTTGTGTGCACGCAGCCGAGTCATTGTTTCAACGGTGGGCCCCTATGCACTATACGGCTCTCCTCTGGTGAAAGTGTGTGTCGAGACCGGCACGGATTATTGCGATTTGACCGGGGAGCCGCAGTGGATTTGCGAGATGATAAGACGATACGAAGGTGCGGCCAAGGACAGCGGTGCCCGTATCGTCCATAGCTGTGGTTTTGATTCTATACCCTCTGATATGGGTACTTGGTTCCTGCAACAGCATTCTGCAAGAGAATGCGGTGAAACCTGCTCGGACGTTCGCATGCGCGTTCAGATTTTGAAGGGTGGCATGTCGGGTGGAACAATAGCCAGTCTGCTAAACCTTTGGAAGGAGGAGGCAAAAGATCCTGAACTACAGAAAACCATGGCAGACTCCTATTCAAGTTGCCCTGCAGATACAGCCAGGAACAGTGGGCAGAGAAGTATCAAACGAGCAGAGAAAGATATGGATACGCAGTGCTGGGTCGGCCCTTTTCCTATGGCGCCAATTAATGAAAGGATGGTGTTGCGCTCCAATGCAATTGCACCCTATCACGAAAAATTTTGTTATAACGAAGCAATAGTCACCGGCAGCGGATTTGCCGGTGCATTTGGAGCGAAAGCACTGGTGGTGACGGGGCTTATAGGTAAGTTTGCTCTGCGCTTTCCATGGCTCATCCGGTTGCTAGAAAATAGGGTGCTTCCCAAGCCTGGAGAGGGACCTTCCGCGAAAGAGCAAGCCGAGGGGTCGTTTGAATTACGGTTTTTCGGGACTACCATTGGTGGTAAAAAAGTAGCGGTCAAGATAAGCGGTGACGGTGATCCGGGATATGCCAGTACAGCAAAGATGTTGAGTCAAGCAGCTGTCTCTCTCGCTTTGGATATTTCCAATGCTGAAAAGGCAGGCGGCTTCTGGACCACCGCCACCGTGTTTGATGGGCGATTGGTAGAGCGCCTTGAAAAGTATGCCGAGATGAATTTCGAGGCGCTATAAAGCCCTGGGCGGTTTTAGCGGCCCTTCACAATCACCAGCTCTTGCCCTTGCTTTTCCGCCCGCCAACTGGCGTGGAAATGGCAGACCTCCAGCAGGCCTGATAATTCCAGCAAGCGTTTAGCCTCGGACAAATACTGTTTATCCAATTGTAGGTAGAAATCCCGCAAACGCTGGCACCGCCAAGCTGTATAATCGGGTACCGCCGAACCGATTCCAATGATTTCCCCATCGTGCCGATCGCGCAAGCGCAGATCTGCCTGTTGCATCAGAGTTGACGCGCGCTCGCCATACCACTGGCCGAAGCCGGCAAGAACGTGCTCCATTGTCGGCGTGAGATGCAGGGCGCCTCGGTCCGATTCCCCTGCGGCCGCCAACAGGTGCTCTGTCCAGAGAGACAGGCTTATACATTCCCAATGCATATAGTCACTCAGTTCACCGGGGTCGCGATACAGATGTCCGTACATGGCGTTCAGTAATCCGAGATCTGCCAGGGAGGGTCGATCGCCAAGCAGGAAGGGGGTCGTTGTAAGATGCGTATCGAGCCGAGACAGAATGTCTCGTGTAGCGCTCACGTGCCATTGTGGGTCATAGTCGGTACCGGCCAGCGCGGCAAATCGTTTGCGAATAGACGCGCCAATGCGAGCGCCGTTGTCTATGCCACGCTGGCGCAACTCGGCATCCTTCACGCGTTCGCTGGCAACCTGGCTGAACAGCTGCTTGGCCCACTCGGCGTTTCGGTCATGGCACCAGCGGGTCGTCATTGCGCCTTCCAGAATAAAGCAGTCCGCTACCATTTCAGTGATCAGCGCGACCAGATGTAGCAGCGGGTCCGCAGGGATGACCGGCCGTGCCGGGTGGCGTTTTTCCAACGCCTCGACAATATCGCAGCTATCGCGCAGTACCGATCCGTCGGGACACATGACCACTGGGTATATATGCGCTCCGGTAAGCTGTTTGGCACGCATAATGGATTCAATATTGGCGGTCACTTCGACATAGGGTAGGCGCTTGTATTGTAGGCAGGCGCGCGCCTTTGCAGAGAAGAAGGAGTTTTTTGAGCCAATCAACTCGTACTCATCCGGATATATCACTAATTCGGGTAGCTGTACCGAGTTGGTGTTTTCTTGATCAGACATGGGGGGCAGTTCCTCTGTCATTGATTCCCAAAGCTCTATTTAAGTTCCAGTACCTTGTCACGAATTGGGCGAATCCGTAAGTTAAAGAAATCCAGATAATAATTCTGATAAACACGCCAAAGCGATGAATCGCCTTGTTTGGGAAATGAATCCATTCCACGGTTGACGTAGCCCGAGGAGAGGTCGAGAAACGGTGAAGCCTGCATGGCGTTTGCATCTGCTCTTGGTGTGGCTATCCGCTTCCCAGTACGATGCATATGGTTTCGGAGGCGGCACACATACTTGCTGATCAGTTCTGCCTTTAGCGTCCAGGAAGAATTGACATAGCCAAACACTTGGCCCAGATTGGGCAAGTCTGACAGCATGATACCTCGATAAACAAAATGGGATGACAGATCGATATCCTGGCCATCAACGGTCACCGAGGCACCACCGAGATACTTCATGTTCAGGCCCGTCGCGAGTACGATGATATCCGCCTCCAGGGCGTTCCCTGATTCCAACTGAATACCGGTTTCGGTGAAGTTGGTAATCTTATCAGTCACGACTTCGGCGCGCTGTTCGCGAATAGCATTGAACAGGTCGTTTTCCGGAACGGCACACACCCGTTGGTCCCAGGGGTTATATTTGGGCGTAAAGTGTTTTTCGATATCGTAATCGGCGCCCAATGCATCACGCGCCTGCTGCAACAGCGAGTTTCGGGCAAGCTTGGGAAATCTGCGTGCCAATTGATACCCAAACATCTGGGCAGCCACCTGTTTCCAGCGGGTGATTCGGAATGCCCAGGTGTTAGGTAAGAACTTGCGCAGAGTTACCGCCCAGGAATCTTCGACCGGATGCGAATGGATATAAGTAGGCGAGCGCTGCAGCATGACCGTATGTTTGGCCTGTTTCGCCAGTTCTGGAATAAGTGTTACTGCGGTGGCACCGCTGCCAATGACGACCACGCGTTTGTTAGCGAAATCGAGACCTTCAGGCCAGTGCTGGGCGTGAATAACTTGCCCAGAAAAGCGGTCGGTACCGGAAAAGTTGGGTGCATAACCGTTTTCGTAATCGTAGTACCCGCAGCACATCATTAGAAAATTACAACTAAAGTAAACGGTCTCGTTAGAGTCTGTTCGCAATGCCGTAACCGTCCAGCAGGCATCGTCTGATGACCATCTCGCGCTGACCACCTTGTGCTGAAACCGAATATGTTTATCCACACCAGCCTCTGCGGCTGCTTCGGTAATGTAGTTGCGTATTCGGGTTCCATCGCCCAGTGATTGTTTAGCCAGCCAGGGTTTGGATCCATAGCTAAACGTGTACATGTCGCTGTCTGATCGAACACCGGGGTAGCGAAAAAGATCCCAAGTGCCGCCGATAGCGCTACGACTTTCCAACAATGCAAAGCTATCCTGCGGGCATTCACGCTGCAAGTGTCGCGCTAGACCGATGCCCGTCAGGCCGGCACCCACAATGAGTATATCTACACGCTGCGTTCCATTTGTCATATTTATCACTCAGTTGGGCCAATAGAGATAATCATCGCCGGGCCTGTAGGGCTGGCCGCCGTGCTTGTCTATCATCACAGCCCCGTCAGTAATTGATGGCCAGATAGGATCTACCTGCTCTGCATTATGCGCAGCCAGCAGAGTTTCGAGTTCTGCAACTTTGTCGGGGCGTTGTTCGGCCAGGTTTTCTTGCTCAGTAGGGTCCGTAGCGAGATGAAACAGAAATTTCTTTTGTGGCGTTCCCGCCGATTTATCCGGCTGATTGGCGCGAATCAGCTTCCACCCCTCATGCAGAACCGATTGTTGATGACCCTCACGCCAGAACAGGGTGCGGTGGGGGGGCTCGCCGCGCTCGCCCAGAATAAACGGTGTCAGATCTACCCCGTCAATCTTGCGGTCCGTCGGCAGCGCGACATTCGCGGCAGCCACAATTGTCGGCATCAGGTCCATGTGATGCACCGCCTGCTGATAGGTCTTACCCGCGGGTAACTTGGCGGGCCATTTGGCGATAAATGGCACATGCAGTCCGCCCTCGAAGTGGGTCAGCTTCCAGCCGCGATAGGGTGCATTGATGTCGGGTTGCTCGATGATGCTGGCGCCACCGTTGTCGCTAGTGAACAGAATCAGAGTGTTATCCGTAAGCCCGTTGTCAGCCAGGGCCTGAGTAACTCTGGCAACGCTGCGATCGAGCGAACGCAGCATAGCGGCATACACCCGCAGGCCGTGCTCTTCAATATGCGCCAGCGCTTCATAATCTTCTCTGCTAGCCTGCAGCGGGTTGTGCGGACCCCAGTGTGCAAGGTAGAGGAAGAAGGGGCGATTTCGGTTGGACTCGATGACCTTAACGGCCTCGTCAGTGTAGTAGTCTGTCAGGTATTTCGCTGGTGCGAACTCCTCGCTACCGTTGAAGCGAGCGGAGAATTTTCCGGCGGCCCACACCATGCGATCAGTGCCATCGTGCGGAAATTTCTGGTTGACCACATCGGGATGGGCCTCGGGTAAATATAGCAGACCGCTGAGTTCAAGGCTCTCGTCGAAACCCTGCTTATTGGGTGCCATATCGCCTTCCGAGCCGAGATGCCATTTACCGATATGCGCCGTATAGTAGCCGTGACCCTGCAGCAGCTCGGCGACGGTGATCTCGCTTGCGGGCATGCCTGCCTCGTAGACTCCAGGCATGGCATCAGCTTTTTCGGCGTCGATGAAGGCCGGTAAGGGCCCTGGATTTTGATCAAGCATCCATTGGATTATGGTGACGCCGATTTTGGGGAAAGGGGTGAACTCGTAACCAAAGCGGGTGTTGTAACGACCTGTCATGGAAATGGCACGGGATGGCGCACAGACAGCGTTACCCGAGTAACCGTTGTCAAACCGGACGCCTTCCGCCGCCAACGCATCGATATTGGGGGTCATCAGGCTACCGTCCGCGGCACCGCCGTTATAAAGAGAAATATCGTTAAAACCCATATCGTCTGTCATGATCAGAATGATGTTGGGGGGGCGTTGCTCTGCAGGGAGTACGGCAGCGTCGGGGCCCGCAGACCACTTCACCGGCCGATTCGGCGCCACGGGCGAAGTCAGCGCCGTCAGCTTGGGCATGGCCCAGACCAAAACATTTACGCGATTTTGCCAGCCGATTGCAGTGGCGCTTGTAACCAGTAGCAAAGCGATAAGGACTTTTTTCATGATGCGCCTTTAGTGAAATTATTTAGCATATATCGTGCCATAATATGAAATTGTAAGTCAACGGCTCTATTCAACATAGTTAATGGATAAAGGGGTGCCGAATTGAGCAACCTAGACAAAAAAGTTGCGGTAGTCACTG
>Ga0209199_1000599_pt1 | contig 49687 bp, 51 predicted proteins | sample COGITO_mtgs_1105_7_FD_184805 | JGI IMG/M metagenome (GOLD analysis project Ga0209199, IMG submission 184805) | Pelagic marine microbial communities from North Sea - COGITO_mtgs_110523 (SPAdes) (version 2) | ecosystem: Environmental > Aquatic > Marine > Epipelagic ... | reverse complement strand
TTTATCTGCTAAGCCTTCATTCATATCAGTGCGAATTTTTAATAATTTATCTAGATTTACAGATTTACGAAGATAGAAGTGCGGTATTGTTTGCTTTGCTTCCGTCAGCCTATTTGCTATTACTTTTCGCATTCCATCCAGTTCAATTTCAATAAATACTCTTTCTTTATAAAGTGATTTAACTGTTTCAGATGAAGCGGATTTAGCCATTGTTGTTGTCACAGTATCTTTTGATGGTAAAGATATACTTACTTCAACATCAGCTTTGACAATTCTTCCATAGGGGCCTGAGCCACTTATTGAATTTAAATTTAAATCTTTTGACTTGGCTATGCGCCTTGCCAGTGGTGTTGCGAAGACTCTATCAGCTGAGGAATTACTTTTAATAACATCCGCTTTTATTTCTTTAATTTCAGTATTTGTAACATTTACTTCATCATTAGTATTATTTTTAAGCTTTATATCTTCCTGTATTTCTATACTTGATGCATCTTCACCATCTTCTAATAAAATGGCAATTATTTCATTAACTTTAACACCAGATGTTCCCTCTGGTATTATTATTTTTCCAATGATGCCCTCATCAACAGCTTCGAATTCCATTGTTGCTTTATCTGTTTCAATTTCTGCCATAATGTCACCACTCTCAACAGTATCACCTTCTTTAATAAGCCACTTTGTAAGTGTACCTTCTTCCATAGTTGGTGATAGGGCGGGCATTTGAATATTTATGGGCATAATATTTTACCTTATCTATATGTTACTTGCTTAACGGCATTTATCACTTCATCAGTTGTAACAAGTGCTAGTTTTTCAAGGTTGGCTGCATAAGGCATAGGCACATCTTTACCTGTACAATTGATTACTGGTGCGTCTAGGTAGTCAAATGCACGCTCCATTATAACTGCTGAAAGGTGATTGCCTATTGAAGCAACTGGAAATCCTTCTTCAATTGTTACACAACGATTTGTTTTTTTGATTGAGTTTATTATTGTATCGTAATCGATTGGTCTTATTGATCTTAAATCAATAACTTCACAAGAAACACCTTCTTTTTCTAAAGTTTCAGAAGCTTCTAAAGCATATTGCATCCCAATTCCAAAACTTATTAGGGTAACATCTGTTCCTTCACGCCAAATTTTTGCTTTACCAATTGGTACTGTGAAATCTTCAAGATCAGGCACATCAAAGGTACGCCCATATAACATTTCATTTTCTAGGAATACAACAGGATTAGGATCACGAATTGCAGATTTTAGAAGACCTTTTGCATCTGATGCAGAGTAGGGCATCACAACTTTAAGGCCTGGTATTTGCGCATACCAAGCAGCAAAACAATGAGAGTGTTGAGCTCCAACACGAGACGCAGCGCCATTTGGACCACGAAACACCATGGGTGCACCCATTTGTCCACCTGACATGTATAATGTTTTTGCTGCTGAATTTATGATATGATCCATTGCTTGAAGTGCAAAATTAAAGGTCATAAATTCAACAATTGGATTTAAACCTCCAAATGCTGCGCCAACAGCAATCCCAGCAAACCCATGTTCAGTTATTGGTGTATCTATGACGCGCTTGTCACCAAATTCTTCTAATAAACCTTGGGAAACCTTATATGCACCTTCATATTCTGCAACTTCTTCACCCATAAGAAAAACATTTTCATTTGATCTCATTTCTTCAGCCATTGCATCTCGCAATGCATCTCGAACTGTGGTTGGAGTAAATGTAGTTCCTTCTGGAATTTCTTCTGATACAATATTACTAAATGAAGACTTTGCAATATTAGGAGTAATTTCTACATTCTCAATATTATCTGAGATATCGATTGTAACTTTTGTTTCATTAGACGGCTCTTCAATTTTTTCATTTGAAAGATTTTCACCGTCTTCTAAAAGTATAGCAATAGCTGTATTTACTGCAATATTCTGAGTACCTTCAGATACTAAAATTTTTCCAATAATTCCTTCATCAACTACTTCAAATTCCATTATAGCTTTGTCAGTTTCTATCTCTGCTATAATATCACCACTTTGAACAGTGTCACCTTCTTTGACCATCCACTTAGCTAGGGTGCCTTCTTCCATTGTTGGTGATAGAGCGGGCATAAGGATTTTTATTGTCATGGGTTTTGCTCCTTAAACCAATATATCTGTATAGAGTTCATTAGCATCAGGTTCAGGGCTTGCGATTGCAAAATCTGCAGATTCTTGAACAATTTTCTTTATTTCTTTATCTATTGCTTTCAGGTCATCTAAAGTTGAGTGACTACCTTGAAGTAACATTTCTTTGATCATGTCTATTGGATCTTGGTTATCTTTTATATTTTTTACTTCTTCTTTTGATCTGTACCTAGCTGGGTCAGACATAGAATGACCTCTATAACGATAGGTTGTTACTTCAAGTACAAATGGGCCTTTACCTGATCTGCAATGTTCAACGGCTAGTTCACCTGCAGCTTTAACTGCTAAAACGTCCATTCCATCTACGACGGCACCTGCAATTCCAAAAGCTTCACCTCTAGAATAAAAATCTGGCGTTGAAGCTGCGCGTTGGAGACTTGTGCCCATAGCATATCTATTGTTTTCTATAACAAAAATTACTGGAAGTTTCCAAAGTGCTGCCATGTTAAAGCTTTCGTAAACTTGACCTTGGTTTGCAGCCCCATCACCAAAATATGTAAAAGAAACTGTGTCTTCTCCACGATACTTGTTAGCTAAAGCTAAACCAGCACCAATAGGGACTTGAGCAGCTACTATTCCATGTCCACCATAGAATCTTTTTTCTTTACTAAACATATGCATTGAACCACCTTTTCCTTTGGATAATCCATCTTTTCGACCAGTAAGTTCAGCCATGACGCCTTTTGGATCTAAACCACATGCCAACATGTGCGCGTGGTCGCGATATGAAGTTAATCTGCTATCCCCTTCTTTTGCAGCAGCTTCGAGTCCAACTACAACAGCTTCTTGTCCTATATAAAGATGGCAAAAACCACCAATGTGTCCCATGCCATATAATTGTCCGGCCTTTTCTTCAAAACGACGAATTAATAACATTTCACGATAATATTTTTGCAATTCTTCAGCTGAAATATTCGCTTTAGCCGTCTTCTTAGCTTTTGCCATATTGGTAGGTCCTCTAGAAAGGTTTAATATTGAACTATTATTATATGCTATTGTAAAGAAAAAAGCACGCAATATTTATACTCAATATAATTTGCGTATAAAAGCTTTGTATTTATGAGTATATTTAACTTATTAACGAATAATTACATCGTTTACTCGAGCCATTCCCAATACTTTTCGAACGCGTTCATCTAGTAAGTCTAGGTCTAAATATCCGTCTGATAATCTATAAGTTTTATTTTTTAGCTGTTTTCTTTCTAATTTAAGAGCTTTTAAACGCAAAGAAAGACGTTTTTCTTCAGATTCTACCTGTATGCGCTTGATGTGACCATAATCACCTTGAATTGCTGCAAAAACAAAATAACTCGTTAGTGCTAAAAAAATTGCAAAAAACAGTGCTGTACTTAGCCCTACTTTTTGTGATCGCCTATATGACATAGTTACCTCTTTTGCAGGTATATTCCTGCTTGAAGATACTATGACAGATACGATTCAGTTTGTGAATCCCTAATCGAATCATTCTAGAAATTAATTTCTTTAGCTTAATGATGCCATTGCTATATCATTAATTGATACTTTGATTATATGATTAAAGTCTTCATCATTTTGATTAACATTTAATCCTTCAGTTAAAGCTCTTGAAAAGCTCGCAATAACTCCATTGTTATTCTTCAATTTGTTCAAGGCGCTTTTTTGGTCATATCCACCAGAAAGTGCAACTACGCGTAATACGTTTGGATGATTAATTAGCGGAGAATAAAAATTAGGAATTTCTGGTAAAGAAAGTTTTAATATAACTTTTATATCATTTGGTAGTTTATTTAAATTTTCCAGGATTGCTGTCATGAGAATTTGTTCTGCTATTTCTTTATCTAGAATTGAAATTGTTATTTCTGGTTCAATAATGGGTATTAACTTATAAGAAACAATTCTTTGGCTAATTTCAAATTGCTGATTAACAACATCATTAATCCCTTTTTCAGATGCTTTATTAATTACTGATCGCATCTTGGTGCCAAATATTCCTTTAGAAACGGCTATTTCAAGTTTTTCAGCTAGTTTATCAATTTCTTTTAATAGATGAACACCATCTAATTCGGGCTCTAAGCCAGAATCTATTTTTAAAAATGGAACTATACCTAGATTTTCCCATAAATACTGTGCAGTTGCTTTGCCCTCTATTTCTCTGTTCATGGTCATTTCAAATAAAATAGCACCAATTATATTTTGACTGTTAAAAGATGGGGCTGATATAATTCGAGAACGCATTGAATGAATTTGATTGTACATTTCAGTGTCATTTTTATAAAAACTTTTATCAACACCATATTGTAATAATGCCTTTGGAGTGGACCCACCACTTTGATCTAAAGCAGCAATAAAACCGTTTTTATTTTTTATGTTTTTTGTTTTTTCATGATGTGACATATTTTTACTCTTTTTTAAAATCTTTAACTTATTAGGACAGCAACGCCAGGTAGCGTTTTACCCTCAAGCCATTCTAAAAATGCTCCACCTGCGGTTGAGATATATGTAAACTTATCAGCAGAACCACTTCCATTCAGAGCAGAAACAGTATCGCCACCACCTGCAACTGATAGTATTTTGCCAGCTATGGTGAGATTTGCCACATATTCAGCAGCTTCATCGGTAGCTTTATTAAATGGGGGAACCTCAAATGCTCCAAGAGGGCCGTTCCAAATAATTGTTTTGGTTTCGTTTAAATGATTTTGTATCAGTTTAACTGTTGCTGGTCCTGCATCTAATATCATTGAATCTGCAGGGCATGCATCAGATTTTAATATTTCGTATTCTGTATTTTTAGAAAATTCTTTTGCTACAACAATATCTATTGGCAATATTATCTCACAATTCATTTTTTCAGCATTTTTCATTATTGAGCGTGCAGTATCTTGCATTTCATGTTCACATAAAGACTGACCTATATTATGTCCCTGAGCAGCTAAAAATGTATTAGCCATACCACCACCTATTACTATTTTGTCCATTGGCTTAATAAGGTTCTCTAATAAAAGTAATTTTGATGAAACTTTTGCACCGCCAACTATTGCCATTACAGGCTTCTCAGGAGAGCTTAGTGCGTTCTCTAATTTAGATATTTCCTCTTCCATCAATCTTCCAGCGCAACTAGGCATTATATGAGCTATTGCTTCAACAGAAGCATGAGCTCTATGTGCTGTAGAAAAAGTATCTGATACAAAAATATCACCTAACTTTGCTAATTCAGCGGCAAATTCAGGGTCATTTTTCTTTTCACCTTGATGGAAACGAGTATTTTCCAACAAAAGAACATCTCCAATCGGTAATGTACTGACTGCCAATTGTGCAGTTTCACCAATGCAAGATGAAGCAAAATGCACACGTTTTTTTAATCTATTTGATAATGCGGTTACTGCTTGTTGAGTGGACATTGTCAAATCAAAACCACGAGTAGGGCGCCCAAAATGTGATAAAAGTATTGGTTTACCACCTTTTTCTAAAACCTCCAATATTGTTGGTACTGCACGAGAAAGTCTTGTAGAATCCGTTACTTGCCCATTATGAATAGGAACATTCATGTCAACGCGTATCAGCACATTTTTATTTTTTAAGTTAAAATCATCTAATGTGCGCAATGCCATTTTTCATCTCCAATAATTACCATTTTTCAATGTTTCCATCCAAAAAAATATATGCTTTTTGATACGAAGTTACTATTTATAATAATCTTCCCATGGCAATTGCTGTATCAGCCATTCTACAAGAAAAACCCCATTCATTATCATACCAACTTAAAACTCTCACTAGTCGTTTATTTAAAACTTTTGTTTGTGCAGGAGCGAAATTTGATGAATGTGTATCATGGTTGAAATCTATCGATACTTTCGGTTCAGGATCAAAATCTAAAACCCCCTTCATTGTAGTTTCTGCCACTTTTTTAATAGCATCATTAACCTCTTCTATGTTTGTATCTCTTATTGCTTGAAATGTTAGATCTACACATGAAACATTAGGTGTTGGTACTCTAATTGCTGATCCATCTAATTTTCCTGCTAATTCAGGCAAGACAAGGCTAACAGCTTTAGCTGCACCAGTAGAAGTTGGTATCATGCTCATTGCAGCGGCTCTTGATCTATATAAATCACTATGTTTTTTATCTAATGTTGGTTGATCACCAGTATATGAATGAATGGTTGTCATTATACCATTTTCTATACCTATCGCATCATTTAAAACCTTTACAACAGGGGCTAAACAATTTGTTGTACATGAGGCATTCGAGACGATTAAATCATCACTTGTTAAATCATTATGATTTACTCCAAAAACTACAGTTTTATCAACATTTTTACCGGGTGCAGATAACAATACTTTTTTTGCACCATTTTCCAAATGAATTAATGATGCTTCTTTTGAATTGTGTACGCCAGTACATTCCAAAAGAACGTCTATACCTTCCCAATTTAATTCAGCAGGATTATAAGTTGCTTGCATATTGATAAGCCCTCGGCCTACATCAATATTATTACCGATAATTTTAATATCACCAGGAAAACGACCATGAACAGAGTCATACTTCATTAAGTGAACTAAGGTTTCAATTGGTGCTGGAGCATTTATAGAAACAACTTCAATATCAGATCGACCACTTTCAATAATAGCTGCTAATGTTGAGCGCCCGATACGACCCATGCCGTTAATTGCAACTTTTATTGTCATCCATTCTTCCAAACTTTAAGAGAGTTATTCAGAGTTCTTACATAAGTATTATGTGCAAGGTGATAATAGATTTTGGAATAATTTAAAAGGTAATTATCGACAAAAATTACATATTTTCAACATGTTACCGCTAACATTTCATTTGTTAGCGGTAATATGTAGTTATATTTGTTTTATAAAAGATTTTTTACAGCTTTTATTATTCCTTCAGAAGTGATTCCAAATTTTTCATAAAGCTCTTCGGCTGGCGCTGATGCACCAAAACTATTCATACCAACAAAAGCTGATTTGTTATGTTTACCTCTTTCACCAGATAACCATATATCCCATCCTTGCTGAACAGCTGCTTCAACCCCAACGCGAACAGGACCTGCTGGCAGTACTCTTCTTCGATAAGTTTCATTTTGTTCAGCAAATAATTCCATGCAAGGCATAGATACAACTCTAGTTCCTATACCTTCAGATTCTAATTTTTCTTTTGCATCTAAAGCAATTTCAACTTCGGAACCTGTTGCAATAAGGATAACTTTTCTTTTAGCTTCAGCTTCAGCCAAAATATAAGCCCCCATACTAACCATATTCTTGTTCGTATGTTCTGTTCTTACTGTTCTTAAATTTTGTCGTGTTAAAGAAAGTACTGATGGTGTTGATTTAGTTGTTACAGCGATTTCCCATGCCTCTGCTGTTTCTACAGTATCTGCAGGTCGAAAAACCCAAGTGTTTGGAGTAGCTCGAGATATTGCTAAATGCTCAACAGGTTGATGTGTTGGTCCATCTTCACCAAGGCCTATACTGTCATGAGTATAGACATAAACAACTGGTATTTGCATTAGTGCAGCCAATCGCATTGAAGGTCTTGCGTAATCAGTAAAACACATAAATGTTCCGCCATAAGGTCGGACACCTCCATGCAAAACCATTCCATTCATGGCTGCAGCCATGCCATGCTCTCTAATACCATAAGCTACATGACGACCATCACGGTTATCTGCATCGAACCATTTCATACCTTTTGTAATTGTGTTGTTAGAACCAGTTAAGTCTGCTGAGCCACCAATTGTTTCCTGCATTATTGGATTTATAACTTCAAGCGCAGCTTGGCTAGATTTTCTAGTAGCCATTTTAGGCAGACTTTCAGAGATTTCTCTCTTTAAACGTTTAATAGCAGCAGAAAGTTTTGTAGGAGTATCAAGGTTCATTACACGATGGAATTCTGCTTGTTTAGATTTTGACAAGTGTGATAAGCGAAGCTCCCATTGTTCACGCGCTTCAGATCCTTTAGAACCGATCTCTAGCCAAGATTCTTTAACGTCTGATGGTATTTCATATTTTGCGTATGGCCAGTCGTAAAATTCGCGCATTTGTGTAAGCTGTTGATCTTTTATATTATAGCCATGCCCTCCTGCAGTGTTTTCAACACCTACAACTCCCAAAGCAATTTTGGTTTTGCATGCTATCAAAGATGGTTTTGAACTTTTCTTAGCTTGAGTTAGTGCTTTATCAATTTCATCAGGATCATGACCATTTATTGAAAACACTGTCCAACCAGCGGACTCAAATCGTTTTTGTTGATCAGTTATATCAGAAATACTAACTTCACCGTCAATTGAAATATTGTTATCGTCCCACATTACTATTAGTTTATTTAGCTCTTGTTTGCCCGCCAGTGTAATTGCCTCTTGGCTTACACCCTCCATTAAACAACCATCTCCAGCAATTACATAAGTAAAGTGGTCTACAATTTTTTTGCCGTAACGTGATTGAAGTGATTGCTCTGCCATTGCGAACCCAACAGCATTTGAAATACCTTGTCCAAGTGGTCCTGTTGTTGTTTCTATACCTTTGGCATGTCCATATTCAGGGTGGCCTGCTGTTTTTGCACCCCATTGACGAAAGTTTTTAATCTCTTCCATTGTCATATCAACATAACCAGTTAGATGTAAAAGGGAATAAATTAGCATTGAACCATGCCCAGCTGATAAAATAAATCTATCTCTGTCTGCCCAATCAGGATTTTTTGCATCAAATTTTAAATGTTTTTCAAATAAAACAGTTGCTACGTCGGCCATACCTATTGGCATTCCCTGGTGTCCGGATGCTGCAGCATGTACTGCATCAGCTGCTAAAATTCTTATTGCTGAAGAATTTCTCCAATGTTTAGGGTGTTTAGATTTTATTTCAGATTTGTTCACAATGGGCTCCAAGCAGATAAAAGTATATGTTACTGGTAGGATAAGTGTGTATGGTCGGTCAAGATTGCAAACACTGATAAACTATTATTTTTATGCAATATTATGATTAAATCGTATAAAATGCTTAGATATAAATATTATTAATGATTCGTGTACAAAAGAGGCCGAAATGACTCAAATACCTGATTTAAAAAAAGATTTTGAAATTGCTGTTATAGCTATACAGGATCAGATAGAGAGTTTGAGAAAAAATAAAACACTTAACGAAGATTTGATATCTAAATTAGAAAATGAAAATAGTATACTTAAATCACGAATTGAAGAGTTGGAGCAGACATCAATAAAGAACAATGAGCCAGAGCTTGGATTTGTTAATGATACAAAGAGCGCAAGTCTACCATTTTCAAATGATGATAATGAAATCCTAAAAGATTTACATAAAAAAGATATAGAAGAAGTTCAAAATATATTAAATCAACTTAAAGATTTAGTTGAGGAGTAGATATGTCACAAGTTACAATAGAAATAGGTGGTAGATCATTTGATGTTGTCTGTCAGGAAGGCGAAGAAAGTTACTTAAAAACAGCAGCTGCTATGTTAGATCAAGAAGCTCAAAAACTGGAAAGCGCAGGTTCTCGTATAACAGAAAGTAGAATGTTGCTGATGGCCGGATTACTTTTAGCGGATAGAACTGCTGCAAGTGAAGAAAAACTAACAGCTAATGACAGTAATGCTTTTTCAGATTCTACAAATTCTGAAATTATGGAGCATGCTTCTAAACTTGAAGCACAACTTAAAGAAGTTGAAGCAGAGCTGTCTATTATTAAAGCACAAAACATTACACCAAAACATGACAATATAAATAATGAATTTGAAATCACAGCTCTTAAACAAGAAAAAGATGATGCAGAGGCAACAATTCAATTAATGGTAGACCGGGTTAAGTCATTAATCTAATTTAAGTGTTTGTTTTACATCAAATCTTTATCATATTTATTTATAAATCAACTAGATTATATTTTCAGACAATTAAATAATGAAAGGACTAAAAATGGCTTATGCACGAATAAATACTATAACTTTTTCTTCAGAAGAGGCGGCTGACGAATTGGAAGCCAACTATGCATCAACCGCACCATCAGGATTCCCCGAAGCACAACTACTTGTTGCGGTAAGAACTGGTCCACTTACAGCTTCCTTAACATCAATTTATGAAGATAAAGCTGCCTTTGATAGATCAGCTGATGAGCGCTCACGTCGTATGAAAGTTAATGGACACTTAATGGATTTAGTTGATGTTCAAGAAGGTGAAGTATCATTATTTTATACAAAATAATGTATTGTTGCTAAAACTATTATACGAGGAATATTAAATTCTTATATATTTACCCTCTGTAAACTAAAATTTATTTTCCAACAATAATAGCTTACAGTTTATTAAGTATTTCGTACAAATAATGCTTTATGAGTTTGCTTGTCTCACTTTATCAGCAGCAGCTTTGTCAAACTTAATATCATTTGTCTCAAAAAGAGTATCAAGTTCACCTGAAAGCATCATATCAGTTATAATATCGCAGCCACCGACGAACTCACCTTTTACGTACATCTGTGGAATAGTTGGCCAATCAGAAAAATCTTTTATTCCTTGCCTAATATTCTCATCGTCTAAAACATTAATATCTAACCAGGATATGTTTAAAAAATTTAATACACCTGCTATACGGCTTGAAAAACCACATTGAGGCATTGATGAAGTGCCCTTCATAAAGAGAACGACATCATTATCGGTAATTGTTTCTTTTATAGTTGCTTGAGCTGTATCAGACATAATTTTTCCCTCATTGATTTACTCACATCTAGTTTAGATTGATTAGTATGCAAGACTTTTAAGTTATTCATAATTTAAACATCTTTGACTTTTGTTGTAAGAGCTAATGCATGTAGTTCGCCATTGGGGCCATCCATTTTTCCTTTTAAAGCCGCAAAAACCATACGATGTTGAGCTATCATTGATTTACCTGCAAACTGAGATGAGGCAACAATAGCAGACATGTGAACACCATCGGCACCATCAACCTTAACTTCTGCATCTGGAAAAGCTTCTTTAATTAAATTTTCAATAACTATTGCGTCAATTGCCATAAATTTACTCCAATCTAATGTTTTTTAGCTTACTAATGATTTTAATACTGTTTCATGTGCATTCTTAACATCAATGAAATCAATACTTGCTTCACCTAATTTTATTTTGTCCCCACCGAAACTACCAATAAGTTGTGCCGGAATACCAGCAAGATCAGCAGCTTTTATTAATGCGTCGCTATCTTTACAAGCTAAAATATATCTTCCTTGGTCTTCTCCAAAGAACCATCCAGTATCACCACCCAAAAGAGAAACACCAAATCCTGCAGAAATTGACATTTCAGTTGCAGCGATTGCTAAACCGCCATCAGATACATCATGTGCAGCTGTTATAATGTTTGATCTGTGGCTTGCGCGTACAAAATCACCAGCAATTTTTTCTGCATTAAGGTCAACAAAAGGTGCATCGCCTTCCTCACGGTCAAATAATTCTTTCATTATTGCTGACTGACCTAAGTGGCCATTTGTTTTACCTATTAAAACTAAATTATCACCACTATTTGGAGTGAATTGTATTATCTCACTTAAATCATTTAATAATCCAACGGCACCGATTGTTGGGGTTGGTAAAATAGCACTTCCATCAGTTTCATTATATAGTGAAACATTCCCAGATACTATTGGCATGTCTAGAATTAAAACAGCCTCTGCTATTCCCTTAATGCAACCAACAAATTGACCCATTATTTCAGGCTTTTCAGGATTGCCGAAATTCATATTGTCAGTTGTGGCCAATGGTTTGGCTCCAGTTGCTGACAAATTTCTATAGGCTTCTGCCACTGCTTGTTTACCACCTTCAAACGGATTAGCCTTACAATATCGGGGTGACACATCGGAAGTGAATGCTACTGCTTTTGTCGTTCCATGAATACGTACAACACCTGCGTCTGAACCTGGATGGACAAGTGTATCTGCCATGACCATTGTATCATATTGCTCGTAAACCCATGATTTTGAACCATAGTTAGCACTGCCTATAATTTTCAAAAGACCTTTAATCGGATCTACATTTGGAATATTAACTAAATCTGCGGCTTTAGGCGTCTCTACCCAAGGCCGATCATATTCCGGAGCTGTACCTGAAAGAGCTTTTAGGGGCAGATCTGCTTTTATTTTACCATTGTGTAAAACGAGAAAACGATCTTCTGCAATAGTCTCTCCAACTATTGCAAAATCTAAATCCCATTTTTCAAATACAGAGCGTGCTTCACTCTCAAGTTCTGGCTTCAATACCATCAACATTCGTTCTTGGCTTTCAGAAAGCATCATTTCATATGCAGTCATATTTTCTTCACGTTGCGGCACATCTTCAAGGTTCAATTTGACACCCAAATTTCCTTTATCACCCATTTCAACTGCGGAACAAGTTAAGCCGGCTGCACCCATGTCTTGAATTGAAATAACTGCACCTGTTTGCATTAATTCGAGCGTTGCTTCCATCAATCTTTTTTCAGTAAATGGATCACCCACCTGAACTGTTGGACGTTTATCTTCGATTGTGTCATCAAATTCTGCTGATGCCATTGTTGCACCACCAACGCCATCTCGGCCTGTTTTTGCTCCAAGATAGACAACAGGCATTCCTACGCCCGATGCTGCTGAATAAAAAATACTATCTGTTTTTGCAATTCCTGCAGCAAAGGCATTTACTAAACAATTACCATTATATGCTGAATGAAATCTAACTTCTCCTCCAACAGTTGGAACTCCAAAGCAATTTCCATACCCTCCAACACCTTCAACAACCCCATTTATTAAACTCTTTGTCTTTGGGTGATTGAAATCTCCAAAAGATAAAGAGTTCATTGCTGCAATTGGCCGAGCTCCCATGGTAAAGACATCTCTTAATATACCACCTACACCAGTTGCTGCACCTTGGTATGGTTCAATATAAGATGGATGATTGTGGCTCTCCATTTTAAAAACGATTGCATCTCCATCTCCAATATCAACTATACCTGCGTTTTCTCCTGGTCCACAAATAACTTGTGGTCCTGTGGTTGGTAGTGTTCGCAACCATTTTTTTGATGACTTATAGGAACAATGTTCATTCCACATTGCTGAAAAAATACCAAGCTCTGTATATGTTGGAATTCTACCAATTATGTCAATTAATCTCTTGTATTCTTCTGCATTTAAGCCATGAGATTCAATCAATTCTTGCGAAATTTCAGGTTCGATAGTCATAATAAGCCTCAATAAGGATTCTTTGATTTCTTTTAAGCGTTCATTGCTATAAGTAAAAGGCCCTTGAACGATTGCTTTAATAAATTTTTGTTAAAAAAAATGGCCGAGCTAAAAGCTCGGCCAAAGTATAACAGGGAGGTTTAAGATTTAAGGAATATAAGCTCAACTCAAATCTTAATCGCTCTTTAAAATTAATTTTATATCTACACCAGTACTTATAAATGCATACCCGATATGCATTTTTATCATAGCTATTTAAAGACGTTTAATTTTAAACATTTTCAGATTTATGTAATCTATGAGTTTTTATTTCTTCTAGTACAAAATCTCTGAAGGCTTGAACTCTTTTTGAATGACGTAGCTCTTCAGGAAAGGCTAGAAATACAGGTATTTCTTTACTTTGATCGTCTGGAAGTACTCGAACAAGTTCCGGAACCTCGTCTGATACATAATCTGGTAATACACCAATGCCTGTATCATGAAGGACTGCTTGTAAAACCCCAAAATAGTTATTTAAAGTTAAATTAGAGCCGTGATTTTGTTCTAAAATTGGCTTAAACCATGCAATTGACTCATTTACTTGTTTGGCTTCAAGGCCCTGAGTTACTAACCTGTGAACATCTAATTCATCTAAATTAGTTGGTGTACCGTGCTTATCAAGATATTTTTGTGTTGCATATAAACGCATTTTTACATTCATGAGGCGACGTCTGACTAAGTCTGCCTGACTTGGCTCTTTCATTCTTATTGCTACATCTGCCTCGCGCATTGGTAGATCTAAAACACGTTCTTCTAATATTAAATCAATATTAAGGTCAGGATATTGGTCATATAATCGATTTATCCTTGGCGCTAACCATAATGTACCAAAGCCTGTAGTTGTTGTAACTCTTAATTCGCCAAAAACTTCATCTTCACTATCACGAATTCTTGCTTCAGCAGTTTCAAGTCTTTTAGACATTTGTGAAGTGGCTTCATATAATAATTCGCCTTGTTCAGTAAGGATTAAACCCCTGGCATGTCTGTGGAATAATGTAACATTTAATTTCTCTTCTAATGCTCTTATTTGCCTACTAACTGCAGATTGTGATAAATGTAATACATCTCCAGCATGAGTTAAACTTCCTACATCCGCAACCGAATGGAATATTCTTAGTTTATCCCAATCCATCTTACTGTCCTTATATTGTCTGTACTTTAAAAGCTATGCGTTACATGCATACCTTACAGTTAAAATATTAGTAAACAAGCAAATATTCTATATTTTTTTGATAAAAAAACTTTTACAATTATTTTCATCGATAACCTTTAATAATCTATGCCCTTGTTCAGAGCAGAAATGTGGAAAATCAATTGTGGCTGCTGGGTCGTCCGCCAAAACATTTAGGATCTCTCCACTTTGTAAATTTTTTAGTCTTTTTTGTGCCTTAAGTACTGGAATAGGGCATAGAGAGCCAATAGCATCGAGTTGATCATTAAAATTCATGTATAAATTCCTTGAAATTAATTAAAAAAACCTAAATCAAGCCTTATAAACGGGTGGTTAAAAACTTTTAATAGAGTAATGTTAGGTATGTTTGGTATAGATATTATAGACGCTGGTTTGATTCCTTCAATGTTAATTGCATTAATTGCTGGTATTTTTAGCTTTTTGAGTCCATGTGTTTTGCCCATTGTTCCACCATATTTAGCTTATATGGGTGGTATTTCCATGCAAGAAATGGAAAATGATAAAAGTACGCGTCGACACACCGTAACTTGTGCATTATTTTTTACATTAGGTTTATCTACAGTATTTATTTTATTGGGTATTGCAGTTTCTGCACTTGGACAATTTATGTTACAAAATCAAGATTGGTTTGGGCGTTTATCAGGCCTTGTTATTATTTTATTTGGATTGCATTTCATTGGTTTAATAAAAATTCCGTTTTTGTATAATGATCTAAGAGTTGATGCGGGAGACAGAGGTGGTAATGCTTTTGGTGCATATATACTTGGGCTTGCGTTTGCATTTGGTTGGACGCCATGTATTGGTCCTATATTGGGCACAATATTATCTTTAGCAGCACAAGAAGCGTCATTCACTCGGAGCTCTATATTGATGGCACTTTATGCAATAGGCTTGGGTGTTCCTTTTATACTTGCCGCAGTATTTATAAACAATGCTATGCGAGTTATGAAGCATTTCAAACGGCATATGAGAAAAGTAGAAATTTCCATGGGAATACTGTTAGTTCTTATAGGAATAACACTAATATCTGGCAGCTTTTCTGCTATTTCATTCTGGCTTTTGGAAAATTTACCATTTTTAGCTGCCATTGGTTAATTTTTAGATGAACACTTTAAGATTATATATTCTAGTATATACAATCTTATTGCAGATGCTAATCCTATATCTGTACCTCTGAAGCTATCAATATCACTTGCTAATTCATTTAATGCTATATTTTTTTCTTCTGCAATCAGTTTGAATTGATACCAAAACGGATCCTCAAGGCTTACACTTGTACGGTGCCCTTTAAGGGTAAGAGAATGTTTTTTTGGTCTATCAAATTTCTTCATTAATTATTACTAAACAATAAATTTTTTAAAGTTCTTAACTACATGTTATTAATAACTATTTTGGCCCAAGCATTTCGTTTGGTTTCACTACACGGTCAAAAGTTATTTCATCAACAAAACCTAGTTTTATTGCTTCCTCTTTGAGAGTTGTTTTGTTTTTATGAGCAGTTTTTGCAACTTTTGTGGCATTATCATACCCAATTTCTGGAGCTAATGCGGTCACAAGCATTAAGCTATCCCACATTAAGGATGATATCCGGTCTTCATCAGCTAAAATTCCTACAATACAATTATCATTAAATGAAACTGAGGCATCGCCAAGTAATTGAATTGATTGAAGAACATTATATGCCATCATTGGTTTATATACATTTAGTTCGAAATGGCCCTGTGATCCTGCAAAGCCAACAGCTGCATCATTTCCAAATACATGAGCGCAAACTTGTGTTAATGCTTCACATTGTGTTGGATTTACTTTTCCAGGCATTATGGAAGAGCCTGGTTCATTTTCAGGGAGTATTAATTCTCCTAAGCCACACCTTGGGCCTGAGCCCAATAATCTTATATCGTTGGCAATTTTAAATAGGCTTGCTGCCAGTGTTTTAAGAGCACCAGACATTTCAACCATTGCATCATGAGCAGCTAAAGCTTCAAATTTATTTGGCGCTGTTATAAATGGCAGACCAGTGATTTGAGCCATATTTTTTGCTACAATTTTATCCCACCCTTTTGATGTGTTTAAACCAGTACCAACAGCTGTACCACCTTGAGCTAGGGGATAAATGTTAATTAATGCGTGCTTAATTCGAGCAATTCCTTGCTCCAATTGGAATGCATATCCTCCAAACTCTTGGCCTAATGTTAACGGTGTTGCATCTTGAGTGTGAGTTCTTCCAATTTTAATTATATTTTCAAATTCTTTTGCTTTTTTCTCCAATGATTTATGAAGTTTTTCAATTCCAGGAATTAAAATTTCGTTTGCTGATACTGCAGTTGCAATGTGCATTGCAGTTGGAAATGTATCGTTTGAAGATTGTCCCATATTACAATGGTCGTTTGGATGAATGGGGGATTTAGATCCAACTTCACCTCCTAATATTTCAATGGCACGGTTTGAAATTACTTCGTTGGAATTCATATTTGATTGAGTGCCTGAACCTGTTTGCCATACAACAAGTGGAAAATGGTCATCCAATTTACCTTGAATTACTTCATCGGCAGCAGATATAATAGCATTAGCTAAATCTGTTGGTATTTTACCAGCTTCATTATTGGCTTGTGCACATGCTTTTTTTATAACTCCTAATGCTCTAATGATTGCTATTGGTTGCTTTTCCCAGCCAATTGGGAAGTTCATTATAGAACGCTGTGTTTGTGCACCCCAATATTTATCACTAGGCACTTCTAATGGGCCAAAACTATCTGTTTCTATGCGATTTTTAACCATAATCTTTCTCCAATAGATTTTATGAATTTCTATACGTAGATAGTTAAAGGTTTACAATGAATTGAAATTTATTTTTTCCTAAAGCTATCAAGACTCACAATTTCTGCATCTTTTTTTTCATCATCATCTTCATCTATTATGACCATTTTACTTTCTGGTATTTGATCTTGGTTATCATCTTTAAAGCTTAAACCAAATTCTACAGATGGATCGACAAAAGTAGAAACTGATGCCCATGGGATAGTTAAATTTTCTGGGTTATCTCCAAAATTTAATGTTATTGAAAAGTTATTATCGTTTACTTCAAGGTTATCAAACCAATGCTGAATAACTATTGTCATTTCTTCTGGGTACCTTTCTTTAATCCAGTCAGCTATTATTACGCCATCTGATTGTGTATTAAACGTAATGAAATAGTGGTGGTTTCCCGGAAGACCGTCTTTTGAAATGTTTTTAAGTACATCAATCATTAGGCCCTGCATGGCTTTTTGCATCATATGGGCATAGTTAATACTATCAGTCATGTCATTTTTGGTCCTAAATAAACTAATTTTTGATATTAAGGAATTATCAGATATTTAAAAGAGTTAATCCATATCATGATTTAAAATAAAATATATTTTTTAGAATAAAAGTATATTTTATCATTAAAATGCATAAACTTAGCTTTTTATCTCTTTGATTTTAAAATATTTTTATAAGTGGAGGTTTCTGTTGCCAGGTACCTCCGAACCCCGCTTAGACCGCAGGCCTAAGACTTAAGGTTCCAATTTTTCGGACCGCTTACGCAGCCAAAGCCATCGGTGCTTTGTTGTCATTTGCAACTAGCTTAAATGGGTCGATAACAGCGACACCGCACCGGGCAAAAGCTAACATCTTTAGACGTCCGTCGATCCTATTTCGACCCCAAAGTCCACAAATGATGGATAATGGTGGAGTCGCCGGGTACCGCCCCCGGGTCCGATCCGCTTATTACATGCGCGTTTATTACCATAGTCTCAAATGAGACAGTTTCTTTATAGCTTTTTATTTTCTTTTATTAAAGTCCATAAAGTTATTTCTATTGTGAAGTTTTAAATTTTTTTTTGAGAAATTATAATATGATATCAATATATAATGGTTCAAATTTGATTATATACCCTATATGTTGTGCCAGATAATTCATAAATTTATTTATATAAAAAATTAATTTATACTAATATGAGAAGATTATGAGGCAATTAAAGTATGATTAAAGCAATACTAGCATGTGATGAGGAATGGGGAATTGGTAAGGATGGTGACTTGCCTTGGCCTCATAATCCCGCAGATCTTAAGTGGTTTAAAGATAATACAGTAAATGGTATTGTTGTGATGGGTAAATCCACGTGGGATAGTTTGCCCCGTAAGCCTCTTCCAAAAAGAAAAAATATAGTAGTAACTCGTACCAAATTAGATTCTGCAATAAATGACTGTGAGTTTATTGATTTTTCTAACATAAAATTTAAACTTTTGGATATGAATAGCTCTCAAAATATTTGGGTTATTGGTGGTGCTAAATTAATAGAAGGTTTGTTTGGAATAATTGATGAGTTTCATCTAAGTCGAATTAAAGGTATTTATAATTGTGATACATTTTTGCCAGGAAAATTAATCAAAGAACAATATTTTTTAAGCAAAAGTAATATGGTAGATGGTGTTAATTTTGATATATGGTGTAAAAAATGAAGCAATATTTAGACGCACTAAAATATATTTTTGAAAGTGGCGAAGAAGTAAGCGATCGAACTGGTGTAGGGACACGAAGCGTATTTGGTTATCAAATGCATTTTAACCTTAACGATGGGTTTCCTGCAGTAACAACCAAAAAACTTGCGTGGCGTAGTGTTATTGGTGAGCTTCTCTGGTTTTTGGAGGGAAGCACTGATGAAAGAAGGTTGGCTGAGCTTACATTTAACAAAGATCGCAAAGAGCTAATTGATAAAAAAACAATTTGGACTGCTAATGCAGACGCGCAGGGAGTTGAATTAGGCTATATTAATGATGATTTAATAAAACAACTGGGCCCAGTATATGGCCATCAATGGAGGTATTTTGATGGTCAGGGTGATAATATAAAAGATAAAGCTGACCAGATTGAATGGTTGATTAAAGAAATAAAATCTAACCCTGATAGTCGAAGGTTGATACTTTCTGCTTGGAACCCAAATCAAATAAATCAGATGGCACTTCCACCTTGTCATACATTGGCACAATTTAGGGTAATGAATGGTAAATTAAGCTGCCAACTTTATCAAAGAAGTGCTGATATGTTTTTGGGGGTACCATTTAATATAGCTAGTTATAGCCTTTTAACTCACATGTTGGCGCAATTGTGTGAATTAGAAGTTGGTACATTTGTTTGGGTTGGTGGGGACTGCCATATTTATAGAAATCATGAAAAACAAGTTGCTGAGCAATTAAAGCGAAAATCACAAAAACTACCAAATTTATTCATGCCAGAGTTTAAAAATCTATCTGAATTATTAAAAACAAGACCAGAAAATTATATTTTGGAAAATTATAATCCTTTAAATAGTATAAAAGCACCGATGGCTGTATAAATTTAATTTTAATAGAAAATAACTAAGTAATTAAAAACGGCGCCACATAGGCGCCGTTTTTAATTGATTTCTTTATTATTAAATAACTACGTTATTAAGCTAGTGCAATATTTGTTGCGTTTTGCTTACCGTTGTTACCTTCTTCTAGTTCATAAGAAACTTTTTGATCATCTTCTAGACCTTGAAGGCCAGCAGCTTGAACAGCTGTGATATGTACAAATACATCAGCTCCTCCATCTGCAGGTGCGATAAAGCCGTAGCCTTTTGTTCCATTAAACCATTTTACTGTACCGTTAGGCATATTAATCTTCCTTTATTACCACACGCGACATGCTGTGGCTTGGTGTGCTTGTGTCAGAAATCAGCAGACAACACTAAGGAAGAAAGCAGATTGGTGATTGAATTGGCATCACAATCCCCCATTTAATGGTTTTTGCCCAAATAAGCAAGTGTTAGGTTTTTCGTCTATAATTTGAGTTAAAATAATGAAATAAAAATTGTATTTTGATAATAAAATTCCATTTATTAATGTATGAAATAAAAACACATGCTTTTTCGCATTAAACTTTAATTTAAATAATATTCTGATTATAATTTCCTTTATATTCACATAATATATATTTTGTGAGATATACGTAAAGTGATAAATAATGAATATATATGGATTAAAGAACTGTGATAAGTGTAGGTCTGCTTTAAAGGCCTTTAAAAATGCAGGTCATATGGTAACTTTTATTGATGTAAGGGTAGATGGAATTCCTTTAGACATTTTATCTAAATTTTATAAAGAATTTGGAAACGAATTGATTAACAATCGTTCGACAACTTGGAGGGAACTACCTGAAGATGATCGAAAATTAAACCCTCTTGATTTATTACTTAAATATCCAACTGTCATGAAAAGACCAGTAATTGATAATAACGGAAATCTTCAGCTTGGTTGGAATAAACTAACTGAAAAAATGTTATTGAGTTGATTTAATTCGGTATTTTAGAATTATCCTACAAATGCTTTTTCTACTACAAAATGTGATGGTGAAGAATTTGATCCTTCATTCATTCCCGCCGCATCGCAAATTTTCTTAATGTCATTATTTAAATCAATTGATCCACAAACCATTAGCCTATCTGTCTCTGGGTTTAATGGTGGGAGATTTAAATCTTTTGAAAGTATTCCATCAACTAATAATTTGGTAATACGACCCATATTAATTGAATTTTCACGAGTTGTAGTGGGGTAATAGGTTAATTTATCTCCAATGAATTCACCAATTAATGGATCCGTAGGCAGGGAATTTACTAATTCTTTACTGTAATCCAGTTCGGCTAAATCCCTACACGTATGACAAAGTATAACTTCATCATATCTTTCATATAAATCAGGATCTCTAATTAAAGAAGCAAAAGGCGCAAAGCCAGTTCCTGTAGCAATAAGGTAAATGCGTTTAGCTGGTAATAATGCATCTAACACTAAGGTACCAACTGGCTTTGGGCGAACTATTAATTCATCACCAATTTTAATATTCTTAAGCTTAGATGTTAGGGGGCCATCTTCTACTTTGATTGAGTAAAATTCTAATTCATCATCCCAACTTGGAGAAGCTATTGAGTACGCTCTTAATAGGGGTTTATTGTTATCCTCCATTAGCCCTATCATCACAAACTCACCACTTCTAAATCTCAGGCTTTGTGGCCTTGTAACTCGAAATGAAAATAGTCGGTCAGTGTAATGCCTTACGGATGTAACTGTTTGAGTGTGAGGTGCTATTGGTCTAGTGGTTATCAATTTTTTTAATCTCTATAATTTAATAATTGAGTTAGCCTAAATAAAATTATTTTTCTATCTTATTTTTATTTAAAGTTTATAAAATTTTTATATAATATCTTATATTGCAATATAGAATATTATTCTATATTTAATTACATTAACGCTTTATATTAAGAATATTTTTCTGTATATATTATATATAAAGTATTTATTTGCTGAAAAAGGGGATATTTAAGAGTGGCTTTCCAATTGGATAATATAGATAAAAAAATACTTAAAGAATTACAGATGGATGCGTCTCAATCTTTAGAAGATATAGCAAAAAAGGTTGGTGCCTCTAAAACACCTGTTTGGAACAGGATCAAAAAATTAAGAAAAATTGGAGTTATCAAAAGTCATACAGTAATTCTTGATCCAATTGAACTTGGATTAGAAGCGTGTTTTTTCGTTCTTGTCAGAACTTCTGAACATGAAAAAGAATGGCAAGATAAGTTTTTAAATGCTCTTGTAAACCGGGAAGAAGTATTGGAAGCGCATCGCTTAGCTGGAGATATTGATTACATTTTAAAAGTCAGGGTAACAAATGCAAAAGCTTATGATAAATTTTATCAAGCATTAATATCTGAAGTGAAGATTTTTAACGTAACGGCATTGTTATCAATGGAAGAAATAAAATCCACACATAAATTACCTGTATAATACATTAAAATTTTAACTGAGTGTTTCGCAAAACCTTTTGATCCGCTTACATGCTTCAGTAAGTTCTTTTTCTGAAGTCGCATAGCTCACACGGAATGCTGGAGATAAACCGAATGCTGATCCAAAAACAACGGCAACTCCTTCTGAATTAAGTAATTCGGTAGCAAAGTCTTTATCTGATTTTATTTTTATTTTATTATTTGTTGTTTTTCCTATGAGCTCTTCAATTGATGCATAGATATAAAATGCCCCTTGCGGCTTTGGGCACTTGATACCTTTAATCGAATTTAAAATATTCAGAACTATATTCCGCCGATTTTGAAATATACTATTATTTTTAGATAAATAATCTTGATTACCATTTAATGCCTCTACAGCTGCCCACTGAGCAATTGTATTCGGGTTTGAGGTGCTTTGTGATTGTATAACTGCCATTGCTTTAACTAACTCAATAGGGCCAGCTGCATATCCAATCCTCCAACCAGTCATTGCGTGCCCCTTAGAGACGCCGTTTGTGGTTAGGGTTCTGTTAATTAAACTGGGCTCAACTTCAGCTGGTGTGCAAAACTCAAAGTCATCATATGCAAGATGTTCATACATATCATCTGTCATAATCCAAATATTTGGATAACGCTTTAATACATTTGTTAGTGCTTTTAATTCACTCCAGTTATATCCTGCACCCGTTGGATTCGATGGAGAGTTAAAAATAAACCACTTGGTGTTTGGTGTAATTGCGGCTTCTAAATCTTTAGCTGTTAATCTGTAATTATTATCAAAGTTTGCTTCAGCAATCACAGGTGTTCCACCAGCTAATTTTACCATATCAGGATATGAAACCCAAAAAGGGGCAGGAATAATGACTTCATCACCAGGATTTAATGTGGCTAATAGTGCATTAAATAGAACTTGTTTGCCACCAGTTGAAACTATAATTTGGTCTTTTGAGTAGGTTAAATTATTATCTCTTAGGAATTTATTGCATATAGCCTGTTTAAGTTCTGGCATACCATCAACAGCTGTATATTTTGTTTTCCCCTTATTTATTGCATCAATTCCTGCATCTTTAATATTGCGTGGTGTATCGAAATCAGGTTCGCCAACACTTAATGATATTATATCTAAACCATTAGCTTTAAGCTCTTGAGCTCTGGCAGTTATTTCCATCGTTGGAGATTGCTTTATACGCAATAGATTTTTTGAAAGAAAAGTCATCATTTATACTTTGTTTCATATGATAATTAACTAAAATTTTCCTTTGATCAAGTTGTCCTTTTTACTTGACCTTAACTTTTTTCAAAGCATCTTAGGGTAAACAGGAAAATTTCATGGAAGATCATCCAACTAGGCTTAAAAGATTGCGCATGAGATCATGGCACCGAGGTATTAAAGAAATGGATTTAATATTAGGAGGATTTGCCGATAATGAAATGTCTAAATTATCAATAGAAGAGCTAAATGAACATGAAATAATGATGTCAGAGAATGATCATGACCTATATAATTGGGTAAGTGGAAAGTCCGAAATTCCACCTGAGTTAAGAAATGCAATAAATAGAATAACAAAATATTTTATAAAAAATAAATAATCAAAAACCTATCAAATACGTATTCCATTTTTTGAATTCTTGTTGTAAATTAAAAATTAATTTGGTATGCATACTTAAGTAAATAAAAAAATGTTATAACTGCGGCGTTTTGGAACTTAATTTTTACGAGTAATTAGTTTAAGTAAAAATTAATAATATATTGGACTAAAGAATGAACTATGATCATCAAATAGATAACGCCTTAAATGTTTTACACTCAGAAGGTAGGTATCGTGTTTTTCAAGATATCAGTCGAATTAATGGTCAATATCCAAAAGCTAATTGGGTTAAAACAGACGGTACACAAACTGAAATAACAGTATGGTGTGGAAATGATTATCTTGGAATGGGCCAAAGTCCTGAAGTAATTTTGGCACTAAAACAGAGTATTGATAGTGCTGGAGTTGGATCTGGTGGAACAAGAAATATATCTGGTAACACCATATATCACAAAGAATTAGAAAAAGAATTAGCAGACTTACACAACAAAGAGGCTGCTTTATTATTTACCTCTGCATATAATGCAAATGAAGCTACCTTGTCAGCATTACCTAAATTATTTCCCAATTTAGTTATATTATCTGATGAGCTTAATCATGCTTCAATGATCGAGGGTATAAGACACGGAAACTGTGAAAAACAAATATTCCGACATAACGATGTAGAACACCTAAGAAATCTACTCGAAAATATAGATCCAAGTAGGCCAAAAGTTATAGCTTTTGAGTCGTTGTATTCAATGGATGGTGACTTTGCTCCTGTCAAAGAAATATGTGATTTAGCGGATGAATTTAATGCTTTGACCTATATAGATGAAGTTCACGCAGTTGGCATGTATGGCCCTAAAGGGGGTGGTGTGTGCGAAATGTTGGATTTAACAGACCGTATTGACATATTTAATGGTACCTTAGCAAAAGCTTACGGTGTAATAGGTGGATACATTGCTGCAAGCCCTAGATTTGTAGATGCTATTCGTTCCTATGCACCTGGATTTATATTTACTTCATCTTTACCACCGGCGCTTGCAGCTGCTGCATCGCAATCTGTTCGACTATTAAAAGAAAACAAAGAAATTAGAAAAAAACATCAAGATATAGCAAAACAATTAAAGTTAAGATTTCGTGGACTAGGTCTTCCTTTAGATGACCATGGCAGTCATATTGTTCCGATACATGTTGGCGATCCAGTAAAGTGTAAAATGATTTCTGATAGATTGCTTAATGATTACGGTATTTACGTTCAGCCAATTAATTTCCCTACTGTGCCTCGAGGCACGGAAAGACTAAGATTTACTCCATCACCGGTTCATACCCAAGAAATGGTTGATACTTTAGTTAACGCCATGGACGAATTATGGTCGCATTGTGAATTGAGTAGGCTAAAAACCACCGCTTAAATTGAATTTTAATACAGCAGTGCATAATATATATAAAATATGTATATTTAGCTGAAATTTCATTTACCCATATAGCGAATCAATTTGGCAAAAACTCGAAAAAAATTTGGAAAGATAATTCCTGGCTATCATACTGAGAAGTTGGAGCTAAAAGGATACGATTCTTATACAGTAACATTGGGTGATAAATTGCGCGGTGAGCGCGCTACTTTAGGTAAAACACTTGAAGATGTTGAAAGAGAAACAAGACTTCGTATTGAGTTTTTACTTGGTATAGAAAATGCAGATATTTCTGCTTTCCCCGCACCAAGCTTTATTGCTGGGTATGTTAGATCCTATGCTTCACATTTAAATATGGATCCTGAAGAATGTTTTATTCAATTCTGTAAAGAGAGTGGTTTCATCGGCTTACAGTCACAAATTAATGGTAGAAAAAAAAATAAAGTAGTAAAAGCAACAAAACATTTAGATGACCCAATTTTAAACCCGCAAATCCCAAAAAATAAAATACAGAATGGAAAATTTAACAATTTTTCAATTTCAGGATTATTTTCCTTAACAGCATTATTAATATTAATATTTGGTTTGGGATATGGTGGAGTTACTGTTTTGAATGAAGTGCAGAAGGTTAATCTTTCTCCATTAAATCAATTACCATCAATAAAAACAAATACACCAACATTATCAAATGAAAATAGTTTTTTTGAAAAAATAAACACAAATAATTTAAATATTGCAAGTAATGCCGATTTAGAAAATTTATATCGACCAACTGAATTAATATTACCACTTTTAACGCCAAGGGATGGACCGATTTCTGCAATAGATCCGTCAAGTTCTGGTGTATACGCTCAAGAAGACAAATCGCTAATTGATTTAGAAATCGAAACCAGTACTTTTAAAATAACGCAAGCACCACAGGTCACTGAAAAAGAACCAAAAGCAATTTATGTAATTGCTCAAAAGCCAGCTTGGGTACGTATATTTGAACCAAATGGGAATATCTTATTTGAAAATATTTTAGATACTGGACAAAGATATAAAGTTCCCAAATCAGCAAAATCTGCAATGTTACGCGCTGGTAATTCTGGTTTTGTTTATTTGATGATTGGGGATGATTTTTATGGGCCATTAGGAACTTCAACAGGAGTTGCTAAGAAAGTTAACTTGCAGTCTGAAATGATTATTGAGAATTATAAACTTGCAAAAACAAATTTAACTTTTCCTTTAAATCGGCCAATTAATAATAAGGTTATAGTACAGTCTATTGACTAATACTCTGTTGATGCCGCTGAGTATCTTTGTATTGTTTAATTAATTATATTTTGGAATTTTTGAATGAGTTTAAATACTATAAGACCTTGGCGTAACATTTATCGCCGTAAATCAAGAAAAATTTATGTTGGCAATGTGCCTGTTGGTGGAGATTCTCCTATTTCAGTTCAAACTATGACAAATACATTAACTCACGACATTAATGCTACTGTTAGTCAAATAAATGCATGTGCTGATGCTGGAGCAGACATGGTGCGTGTGAGTTGCCCTGATATAGCATCAACAAAAGCAATGCATGAAATTGTAAAAGAGAGCAAAGTTCCATTAATTGCTGATATTCACTTTCATTATAAGCGAGCTATTGAAGCAGCTGAAGCTGGCGCAGCTTGCCTAAGAATTAATCCAGGAAATATCGGTTCAAAGGAGCGAATTAAAGAAGTTATAAAGGCTGCCAAAGATTATGGGTGCTCAATTAGGATTGGTGTAAATGGTGGATCACTTGAAAAACAATTATTAGATAAATATGGAGAGCCTTGTCCAGATGCTATGATCGAAAGTGGAATGAATCATATTCGAATATTAGAGGATAATGATTTCCAAAACTATAAAATATCCGTCAAAGCATCTGACGTATTTATGTCAGCTGCAGCTTATCAAGGTTTAGCAGAAGCCACAGACGCGCCAATCCATTTGGGAATAACTGAAGCCGGTGGCTTAACAAGTGGAACTATAAAGTCAGCAATTGGCCTTGGAAACCTTTTATGGATGGGTATTGGTGACACGATACGTGTATCTTTATCTGCAGATCCTGTAGAGGAAGTAAAAGTTGGATTTGAAATATTAAAATCACTTGGATTGCGGCACCGTGGAGTAAACATAATATCTTGTCCATCCTGCGCGAGACAAGGTTTTAATGTTATAGAAACTGTTTCTGAATTAGAAAAAAGATTAGACCATATTAAAACACCGATGTCTTTATCGATTATTGGATGTGTTGTTAATGGACCAGGAGAGGCATTAATGACTGATGTTGGTTTTACAGGTGGTGGTGCAGGCTCTGGAATGGTTTATTGGGCTGGTAAACAAGATCATAAAATTGAAAATGAAAAAATGGTAGATCATATTGTTGAACTTGTTGAAACGCGTGCAAAAGAAATCGATGAAAAACAATAAAATATTATTGTTTAAATATTTATATTAATCATTCAAACATTTATTTGATATCTTGTTTTTGAAGTAGGAAAAATATTTAATGGTACCACAAGAAAAACTTGATCAAATATGTGCACGTTTTGCTTACCTTGAAGCCAAGATGGCTGATGGTTCAGCAATTGATGAAATTGCAAAATTATCAAAGGAATATTCAGACTTAAAGCCTGTTGTTGATCAAATTAATACCTATAAAAATATTATTTTTAATATATCTGAAACAGAAGAAATGCTTTTAGACCCTGAAATGAAGATATTAGCCGAAGAAGAACTGCCAAGCTTAAAAGCTAGATTGCCAATCATTGAACATAAACTTTTATTATCATTATTACCTAAAGATGACGCTGATAATAAACCAGCTATCATTGAAATTAGGGCAGGGACTGGTGGCGATGAGGCAGCATTATTTGCTGGTGATTTATTGAGGATGTATAATCGGTTTTGTGAAGATCAAGGTTGGAAATTTGAAGTTGTTGAGGGAAGTGAAACAGAACTTGGCGGCTATAAAGAGGCAATTATTAATGTAAAAGGTGTCGGCGTATTTGCACGATTAAAATACGAAAGTGGCGTTCATAGAGTACAAAGAGTTCCAACTACTGAAAGTGGTGGTCGTGTTCATACATCGGCTGCAACAGTAGCAATTATGCCAGAAGCAGAAGATATTGATTTGGAAATTCCTGCTAGTGACATTCGACTAGATACTTACAGATCTTCTGGTGCAGGTGGGCAACATGTAAATACAACTGACTCTGCTGTTCGTATTACTCATTTACCAACCGGATTAATAGTTACTAGCTCTGAAAAATCACAACATCGAAACCGTGAAATTGCCATGAATGTTTTAAGAACGCGCTTGTATGATTTACAGCGCCAACAAGCTGCAGATGAAAGAGCTGCAACACGAAAAGATCAAGTTGGCAGTGGTGATAGATCTGAACGTATAAGAACGTATAACTTTCCCCAAGGTCGAGTTAGTGATCATCGTATAAACCTAACTCTTTATAAACTTGATCAGGTTATGCAAGGGGACTTGAATGAATTTATTGATGCATTAACAGCTGATGATCAAGCAACAAAACTTTCAGAACTAAATCCATAATGCATTTAATTTATAAAGTTTTAGCTGAAGCTTCAAATGAATTAAAAGAAATTTCAGGAAGCAATTCAATTCGTGAGGCAAGGATCTTATTAGAATTTGTATTAAAAAATCAAGAAAAATTCTTAAACACAAATCATAACATTTCAAACAATGACTTTATTATTTTTCAAAGACTCATCAAGAAACGTTTAAAATTTCAACCGATCTCGCAAATAATTGGTGAAAGGTACTTTTGGAAAAATAAGTTTTTTATAAATTCAGATGTATTGGACCCTAGACCTGATACAGAAACTTTAATTGAGCATACTTTATCATTTGGAAGTTTTTTTAATATCTTAGATCTGGGTACTGGGTCTGGTTGTATAATATTAAGTTTGCTTGATGAATATAATGCAGCAATGGGAATAGGAGTTGATAAATCTAAAAAAGCTTTAAATGTTGCGCAAAAAAATGCTGAATTATTAAATTTAAATGATAGAGTAAAATTTCAGCTAGGTAATTGGTGTGATGGTTTGGATAATAAGTTTGATTTAATAGTTTCAAATCCACCATATATTTCTGAAAAAGAAATACTGGGTTTATCAAATGATGTAATAAACTGGGAGCCTCGTATTGCCTTAACGCCAGAAGGTGATGGATTAGGTGCATATAAGAATATTATAAATGGTGTTAAAAATATTTTAATACCAAATGGAAGGATCATATTTGAAATAGGACATGCTCAGGGCAATGAAGTTTCAAATTTATTAAAAAGTAATAATTTTAAGGAAATTAATATCGTTAAAGATATTAATAATAAGGATCGTGTTGTTTCAGCCTTATGGCGTTAGTAAAATTTTTAGAATTTATATAATATAATATTAAATATGTAAGTTTTGTCTTGTCATCATATGACAATCATTTATAAGATGAATTATGAAAGAGAAGGTTTTACCTCTTTCCAAGTCCATAATTAGGACATTAACACATTTTTGTGCTCTTCAATTACAATAAGGTATTTGCATTTAATGAGACCCTCTAACAAATCAAGATCTCGCAATAAGAATAATAATAATAACCGACGCCAAAATCTGGGAAATGTTATTAACCGTGTTTTTGATAGTTCTGGCCCTGAGGGTCGAGTTCGTGGAACACCTCAGCAAATTATTGACAAATATCAATCCTTAGCTAGTGATGCCATGCTTGCAGGTGATAGAATTGCTCACGAAAATTTTTTACAGCATTCGGAGCATTATTCCCGTTTATTAGTTGTTGCACAAAAAGAACTTGATGCAAAAAGAGAACAGCAACAAAAACAAAATGAAAATAAACCTCCTGTCAGTAATGCTGAAAAAGTAGATCATCAAGTTGATATAATAACTGATCAGGTTGAAAGTTTATCACCTAAAATTGATGAAAATCAACAAGTTGATGTTTCAGAAAATGCTCCACAACAAAAAAATAAAATACGACAGCCTAAGAAAAAAGTCATAGTTATAAATGAAGATTTACCAATAGTTTCAGAAGAGCAGAATATAGAGACTTAAGCTAATTTACGTGCAAGTGCACAGAATTTTTCCAACCCTATCTCTTCTGCTCTTTGAGTTGGTTTTATACTTACACTAAGTAGTATGTCTTCTATATCATTAGAAAAAGTTTTTAAGCATACACGCAACATTTTTCTACGTTGGTTAAATGCTGCAGCTACAACACGTTCTAAAACTTTAGCATCAGCTTCATAACGGGGTTTTTCCAAGCGTTCAATATGTACAACTGCAGATGTTACCTTAGGAGGAGGAGTGAACGCTTGAGGCGAAACCTCCATTACTATTTTAGCATTGCATCGCCATTGTACCAATAGCGCTAAACGACCATAAGCTTTAGAACCTGGAGTAGCTACAATTCTTTTTGCTACTTCTTTTTGAAACATTAACGTTAAGCTATCCCAGTAAGGTGGCCAATTTGTTGGTGTTAACCAACGAACTAATAATTCGGTACCAATATTATAGGGTAAATTTGCAATAACCTTTACTGGTCCATTCAAATAAACTTCAATATCTTCATTTAGAGCATCAGCATAAATTAATTCTAAGCGTTTATTATAATGGTTTTTTATTTGGTTTAAAGCTGGAGAAAGTCTTTCGTCTCTCTCTATAGCTATAACTTTCTTTGCTCCTGAATATAAAAGTGCTCTTGTTAACCCACCTGGACCTGGACCTATTTCTAAAATTGTATGTTTTGTTAAATCACCAGCCATTCTAGCTATCTTGCAAGTTAGATTTAAATCCAATAAGAAATTTTGTCCTAGAGATTTTTTTGCAGACAATTGGTGATCACTTATTATTTCTCTTAATGGTGGTAAACCATCTAAAGTCTTAGAACTCATTTTAAAGTCTTTCATTTGCAGTATTGTGAGCAAGTTCTAAAGCGTTAATTAAGCTCATAGGGTTCGCTTTTCTTGTACCAGCTAGTTCAAATGCGGTTCCATGATCTGGAGATGTTCTAATAAATGGTAGGCCTAATGTCATATTTACACCACCATAAAAATCAATCGTTTTTATAGGTATAAGAGCTTGGTCGTGATACATACAAATTGCTACGTCATATTGCTTTCTGGCCTCACTGTGGAACATAGTATCGGCTGACAATGGGCCAATGATATTTAGACCTTCATTTTTCAAGATTTGAACTGCAGGTTGGATGACATGAATTTCCTCATCACCGAAGGTACCATTTTCACCTGCATGAGGGTTTAAACCTGAAATGGCTATTCTTGGGTTAATTATGCCAAAATCATCTATAAGTGACTGGTTAGTTGTTCTGACAGTTTCAATTATTAGTTTTTCTGTTAAAAATTTTGATACATCATTTAAGGCTACATGAATTGTTATAGGTACAACACGCAACTTGTCGCATACCAACATCATAACTGATTTATCTAAATTTGCTAATTTGGCTAAAAATTCAGTATGGCCTGGGTACTTAAAATTACATCCGTCTTTTAGCACTTTTTTATTAATAGGATTGGTACATATCGAGCCAATTTCATTATTTTTCACCATACCTACGGCTCGTTCTATAACTTTTGTTGTTTCCAGAGCATTGCCTGGTTGAAATCCATTTAAAGTAGGTGTTTCAGGGAAGTCGTGATGAAGAACTGGCAAAGTGTCATCATCTAATTTGAAACAATCATTTGGATTATTAATTTCTATAAATTTTTGATTAAAATTTCGAATTTTTACATGGTTAATGTCTGCAATTAAGAAAAAAGGAATTTTATTTTTTAGTGCAGATTTAGCTTTGAAAGATATATCAATACCAATACCATTTGGATCACCACATGTAAGAGCAATTGGTAAATTCATTTTATTGTAATAAAGGCTTCGCCTTTTAACTCTTGTAGATATCTATTTGAAATTTTTGTAATTTTGTTATTAAATATTTTATTACGAATTATCTCTTGTGTATTTTTATCAATTTTTGAATTGCGTGAACAAAGCATCAGTAAATTAATATTACCATTCAAATCTTTAGATACTGTTGTTTCATTGATATCCAACGAATTTAATTTGTCAAAAACATAACTTGACAAATTATTTTCTTTTTCTTTGTAAATTTTCAAATTTATTTCATCAAATTTATTTTTTTTTGATTGTAAATCTAAGCAATTATCAACGTTTGATCTTATTTTATTAAATATTTTCAATTGTTTATCATATTTTAAAGGATTTGAAAATGTTAAGGAAATGTATTCTATTTCGTTTGATTTATTCTTTGATAATATTTCATCTACATCATATGCTGAATCAACGTCTCTTTGAGATATATCTATATTATTTATAAATTTCTTTTGAATGACTTTACGTCTTGTTAATCCTGCTTCAATGTAAGCTCTTAATGTATCTTCATCTATATTTTTCGATGCTAAATATTTTAATAATTCTGGTTTATTAAGATTACCTCTTTTTGCGAAATTATCTAATCCGATCTCCACATCTGACTCATTTGGTAAAACTTCTAATTCATTTCCTGAATATGAAAAAAGTCTTTCATCAATTAGAGAGTTGATAACGTCGTTCTTAGAAATGTTTTTTGCACCAAAAGTTTGCAACATCAATATTCGTTGAGAAATTTCATAATTTGTTATTATTTGATCATTAACTTCAACTGCTACTTCAAAGATATTTTTTGATTGAGAAAATGCAGCATTAGTAAACAGCATAAATGATAGTAATAATATTAATTTGAAATATTGCATTATTATTTACCCCGCACATCTATTATTGAATTTTTTATGATTAGTATTTGTACCAAGGCCAGATAAAAATACTTGCATGCCAATAGTCCTATCAATTTTATTTTCTTCACCATAATTTAATTCAAGAGAGAAATTTATTCTTGCACAATCGTTTTCAAATGAAATATCAAAATCTCCACTGATAGGAGAATGAGTGCTAAGGTTTTGCCTCCAATCAGCTCCAAATTTCCAATTATCATTAATAAAATAATTTGTTCTGATATTTACTTCATGTTGATGATTGTCAAGGCTAAGTACGCTCTGTTTATCTAGCCACACATACCCAAGATCAGCTGTGTATTTGTCTGAAAAGTATTGTATTCTTGTTTCATTTTTTGAAGCATCCATTGAGTCATCTAATAATAATCTTGTTAAAATATTAAAACTCTTTGGAAACTTTAGGTTAAATGCCCCAACATAATCTGAGTTTAAAGTATCTAATCCAGTGGATTTAGATGTATCAAATTGTTTTAAATCTTTTTGACGGAATACTCGACCAGCTGTTGTTGTAAATTCCCAACCATTTGGCTCGTACATAATGTATTTTCCACCAATATTAGCTCTTAAACCAGTTTCTATATTATCAAACCCTGGAAAACGATTTATTGAAAATAAATTAGTTTCCTCAAATTCTGCAGTTGTACTATCTGATGTATTTTGATCATTATTAACGTATCCTTTTATTTGATTTGGCGACCAAATAATTTGAGAAACTGGTTCAAACATATGTGTTTTTCTTAAGGAGCTCTTACTAAGGGGATAGCGGACTTCTAGCATAGCTGTAGGTATAGCATTTTTATAAAAATTATCTTCTGCTAAATAACCATTTCCCATTATTCGAGTTAAAGTTCCAAAATTTAATCCAGATGGCATTATCCAATTTCTTTTCCAGTCTAGTTTTCCACCAATTCTTGAGTAATCACCACTATATGAATTTGCAAGAGTGACTGATTGAGCTGTGAGGGCGTAATTTCCTCCAAAAATATTACTCTCATAGTTTTTTCTAAAATATATTTCTGGAAGTATTACTGGAACGTTTGGATCTTCCTCTTTAAATCCATCACCATTAAAATCTTTGTAGCGAAAACTTTGTGTAAATGATGTACCTAATTGAAAAAAGCTTTTAGAAGTAGTTTTATAAATATCAATCGAGTTTTTTAGCCGATCATCTTCTGGTTCAGCATAATCATAATTATTTTTAAATGGCTTTTCACCATTTGAAAAATCGATAGTATTTGCCAAATCAATCTTAAAGTCGGCAACATAATTACGTTTTAGAGAAAATGAACCATTTCCTTCAATAAAACCATTTAACCTTCCATAGTTTAAATCGTCTTTTAATGAAAATGCATTTGTTAATTCATAATATCCATTTTTCGTATATTGTCGAAATTCTGTTTCTAGTATGACGCTTTTTTTTGACATTATAAATGGAGTTATTGTTAAATCTTTATTATTATCTATTACAAAATAATAAGGTATTTTTGAAGAAAAACCTACTTTATCTGATGTTGAGAATTGAGGAACTAATAAGCCACTAGCGCGTGAAACCCCAGGCTCTGGAATATTTAATGCAGGTAAATATAACACAGGCAATCCAAGAAAATCTAATCTAGCATTTTTAAAGTATATTTTTTCTTTTTCTTTATCGTGGATTATTCTATTTGCTCTTATTTGCCAGAAAGGTGTTGGATTATTAGCACATATTTTGCATGTAGATGCTATAACGGTCTCAAATACATTCTGATTGTTATTCTTTTGATTTATAGACTGCGCTGATAATTGTAATTTATTATTTAAAATCGCACGAGCTCCTTTGATTAGCCCGTTTTTTAATTTTTTATTAATTATTGTATCATTATTTGAAGTGATTATATCGTTACCATCATTGATCGTAAATTTTCCAATTATCGATAATGTATCGAGTTTATTATTATATCTTATTTCTGATGTTTGTAATTTTGTATCGTTATAAATAATTTCTACGTTACCAGTAGCTATTAATATACCTGTTAACTTATCGTAAGAAATATTATCTGCTATCAAGTTAACAGGAAGTGTTTTCCCAACCAAAGGTTGTGATATTATTAAAAAGATACAGATCAAAATATATCTGAAATTGGAAAAAATATTTTTTATCATATTACCCATCTTCATAATGTAAAAATAAAGTTATTGCTACAAGCCCAGTAGATAAAATTGGGCTCCAGGTTGCAACAATCAATGGTATTTCACCTGAGCGGCCAAGTGTTGTAGAAAAGTTTTGGATAAAGTGAAGAAAAAATCCTGATGTAACTGCCATTAAAGCTGAAATACCAATGTTTTTTGATCGAGAATTTTGCAAAGTAAATACACATCCTAATAAAACCATTACTATAAATAAAAATGGTCTAGCATATTGCTCCATTTTTTTTGATTGATATTTTAATATTGAGAATCCAGATGATTTTACCTTTTGGATTTGATTGCCCATGTTCCAAGGTGAAATTGTTTCAGGAGATGCGTATCCATCTAATAATTGAGAAGGGGTTATCTTAGTTTTAACAATAAGGTTTTTAATTATTTCACTTGCTAAGATTGGATTGACTTTGATTTTTTCATCTGTCCATTTTATTGCAGTTATAAATAAGAACTCATCTTTATTTAATGATACATTTTTAGCAAAAAATCGATTTTTAATTATTCCATTTTTATCATAATCAAACATCGAAACATCGTGCAATAGTTGACCATTGTTAGATGTGCTAGAGGCTTTAATTATCTGATGACCATTTAATGAAGATTGACGCATCCAATATCCATTTTCATTTACAATTATTTTAGCAGCTTGATTGCTTCGGAGTTTATTTAGCTTTACATCATAGTATCCGATCATTTTGCCTGCAATTGGGTCCAGTAAGAAAATAGAGATTAGCCCTAAAAAAAATGCGGATATTAATACTGATAGTAAGCTCCGTAATGCTGATAAGCCTGATGCTCTTGATATAATAAACTCATTTGATCTAGTTAAGCTTATACTAAATGCCAAAGCAGATAACATTACAATTAAAGGCATTGCTAAAGATAGATATGTGGTAGTCCTTAATAAGCTGAGAATTAATGCATTCCGAATAGGATTTTCTAATCCATTTAATCTATTTAGATTAGTCAGAAAATCAAAAAGTAAAACTAGTAAAATAATCCCAAGAAGTACTCGAATAAATGAAACCAAAAAACGTTTTGTGAAATATATAGATAAAGTCATTTTAAATTCTACGCTTTAATCTAATCAAGCCAGTGGTGTTGTTAGATATTAGCCATAATGTTGTAGATATTAAGCCAAAGCATAATATTGGCGAGAAATATTGTGTGAACCATATGGAGGGATTATCAACCACCCAAGATTTGCTTGCTCCTCGCAAAAGATCCAATCCGGCCATGGTTAAAATACATAAAATAATTCTTAAAGAATAACCTGAACGGTTATAGCCACCTAAAAGTATCGCCATTATACCTAATAGAGGAAAAAGCATGGCTAAAAACGTTTTTGCATGCCTATCATGAATTAATGAAACTACCCTTCCAAGTCTTGGATCATCTTTTTTGATATTTATAATTTGATCTTTTAACTTTGAGGTGTTTGATCCCGAATAATTATTTCTATCGGAAACTATATCTCGCCTTAATTGGTCAAGGTTAAATACTAATGTGTCAAATTGAAGTAAGCTAAATGTACCTGATTTCTTATTATAACTTTGTGTGGATCCATTTCTTAAAAGAAGTGAATTTGAGCTTCCATTTGTTATCACTTGGCCATTTCTTGCAATGTGTGTGAGAGAAGTATCATTGTTAATTTGCTCTTCGATTAAAATTTCACTTAATTCACCGTTACTTCCTTTATCACCAAAGAAGAATGTGTATTTATTTTGATGTGAGATGAATTGGTCTGGCTTTATTATTTGTGTAATGTATTCACGTTTAATTCTTTCTTGTGTATCTAAAAACTTTGAATGAGAGAAGGGGCCTAAATTATGAACAACAATGAATAATAAAGATGAACAAAGAATACCAAACAACAAAAATGGCTTACTCAAACTTATGAATGAGCGCCCAACACTCATCATTACTAATAGTTCTTCTTCATTAAAGAGGCGGTTGATAATTAGTACACTAGCTAAAAATCCTGAAATTGGGATCGCTGTAATAAGTACTTTCGGTAGTAATAATAAACTTAATTCAAGTACTATATAGGCTGGTTGGCCATTTTCTGTAACTATATTTATTATTCCAAGCGCTTGATTCAGTAAAAGTATGCCAGAAATAATAAAACAAAAGAAAGCAAATGGTCCAATTAACTGCTTAAATAAATATCTATCAATTTTTGTCACGATTACCAGTTTATATTGAGCTTATATGTTTATTAGATAATAACTCATTTTTCTATGTAATAACAGCATTTTGTACTCTTGTATCTAAATTATGCATGGGTTTAAATGTACAAACAAACATAAGGAAATTGTTATGCCTATGCCAATACATCCAATCTTTAATGAACACTCATTGCAATCAATTGCTAAAGCAGAAGGTCTTGTTGTTATTTGCGCTGATGCAGCTGGAAGTTTTGGTCCCTCTGCAAAGCGAGTTAATCGATTAATGAAAGGAGCCCTCAGAAAATTTGCTGATTCTAAAGTTTTTGAAAAAATGGATGAGGGTGAAATTCAAAGGTTTCCTGCACCACTTGGTTTATTAGCGAATGCAGTATTGCTATTAAAAATGAAAAAACGACCGTCTGTTGAAATGGCTCAGAAGTGTGGTGCTAACATTGCAAAAGAAGCTGGAAAATCAAATATACATTTATTTGTTACAGCTAATGCTCGCGCAGCACATTTAGCATTCGGGATTGCGATGAGACGGTATAATTTTAACGAATATAAAACGAAAAACCAAACAGCTTTTGGTTCTTTAAATATATGCGTTACAAATGTATCAAAAACAGAAATTGAATATAATGATTTGGGGGCAGTTGTTGATGGAGTATTCTTTACTAGAGATCTAGTAAACGAGCCTGCGAATATTTTAACTACTTCGGAGTTTTCTAATCGATTAAAAGATTTAGAAAAATTAGGTTTGAAAGTTTCTGTTTTAGAAGAGGCTGATATGGAGGCACTTGGGATGTTTTCTTTATTGGGAGTTGGTATGGGCTCAGAAAGTCCATCTAAAATTGTAATTATGGAATGGTCCGGGGGTGGAAATGAAAGTCCATTTGCACTTGTGGGGAAAGGTGTTGTTTTTGATACAGGTGGTATTTCTTTGAAGCCGGCTGGTGGAATGGAAGACATGACGATGGATATGGGTGGTGCTGGCGTAGTAGCAGGAGTAATGAAAACTCTTGCTTTAAGAAAAGCAAAAGCAAACATCGTTGGGTTGGTTGGATTGGTTGAGAATATGCCAGATGCAAAAGCACAACGTCCGGGCGATATCGTTAAATCTATGAAAGGTGAGACAATTGAGGTTATTAATACAGATGCTGAAGGTAGATTAGTGCTAGCAGATGTACTTTGGTATGCTCAAAAAACATTTAAACCATCTGGAATAATAAATTTGGCTACATTAACTGGTGCAATAATAGTTGCATTAGGTCATGAAAATGCAGGCGCTTTCTCAAATAATGATAAGCTGGTGAATGATTTTATTAAATCAGCTGGTCATGAGTCTGAAGGAGTTTGGAGGATGCCTCTAAATAAAAATTATGATAAATTAATTATTTCAAGGATTGCAGATATAAAGAATGTTGGTGGTCGTACTGCGGGGTCTATTACTGCTGCACAATTTATACAGCGGTTTATAGATGAAGACATGCCTTGGGTGCATCTTGATATAGCTGGTGTGGCATCAGTAAAAAATGAAACAGATTTTGCACCAAAAGGAGCAACTGGCTGGGGTGTTAGGTCATTAAATCGCTTAATTTCAGATATATACGAGATATAATTAATTTACTTTATAAGTAAAATTTAAAGGCATGTTTAAAGATTTAAACGTGCCTTTTCTAAATTTTCTTCAGCTGATACCCAAAGGGTTTCAGCTTTTATTATAGCTTCTTCTGCTTCAGCTCTTTTTTTGCTTAAGTTTTCAAATTTTTCTGGGTTTTTATTAGTATATATATCAGGATCAGCTAAAGCTTTATCAATCTTTTCTTTTATATCCATAATTTTATTTAAACGCTCTTCGCATTTGGTTACTTCTAATTGGTATGGAGTAAGTATTTTTCTCTGCTCGCCATGTGATAATCTTTTCTTTTTAACCTTTTTTGGCTTTTCAGATTTATCTGCTAATCCTCTTTCTGAAAGCAAAAGCTTTTTATATGCGTTTAAATCTTCATAATAAACATTTACTTGACCATCTTTAACCAACCATAATGTGTCAGCAACGGCGTTTACTAAATGTGGGTCGTGACTTACTAATATTACGGCACCCTCATAAGCAGCTAATGCAAATACTAATGACTCACGACTTTCTATATCAAGGTGATTGGTTGGTTCGTCTAGAATCAATAAATGAGGAGCTTCGACTGTAGCTAATAATAACGATAATCGTGCTTTTTGACCACCTGATAGGCGGCCAACTTCAGTAAGAGCTTGTTCAGGTCCAATACCTCCTCTTGCGAGGCGAGAGCGTAACTTTGAAGGTGTTTCACCTGGAAATTCTCTTGTTATATGTTGAAGAGGTGTCTCATCCAGATGCAGTTCATCTACTTGATGCTGAGCAAAATAACCTATTTTTAATTTTGACGACCTAACTAGATTACCATTCATTGGAATTAAGCGATCAGCTAATAATTTGGATAAAGTTGATTTGCCCTGCCCATTTGCACCTAAAAGTGCTATTCGATCACTTTGATCAATACGTAAGTTAAGATCTTTTAAAATAGGTTTTTCGTCATAACCAACGGATGTATCTTCAAGTCGTAGTATTGGTGGAGATAGTTCTTCCGGTGTTGGAAAGTCAAATGCAGCAACTGCATTTTCAACACCTGCAGCAATGGGTTCCATCTTTTCAAGCATTTTAATTCGAGACTGTGCTTGCTTTGCTTTAGAAGCTTTTGCGCGAAAACGGTCAACAAAACTTTGTAAATGTTCTCTGGTTGCTTGTTGTTTTCTAGCCATTGAATCTTGTTCAGCTAGTTTTGCGCGCCTCACGCTATCAAATGTATCATAATTACCCTGATAAAGTGTTAATTGTTTATCTGTAAGGTGTAATATTGCATTAACAGATGTATTTAAGAGCTGCCTATCATGTGATATTATTAAAATTGAATGTGGATATTTTTTTAAATAAGTCTCTAACCAAATTGTACCTTCAAGATCTAGATAGTTTGTCGGTTCATCAAGCATTAGGATGTCAGGTTGTGCAAATAAAACACCTGCTAAGGCTACTCTCATTCTCCAACCACCTGAAAATTCATGACAAGGACGAGCTTGTGCAGCAGATGAAAACCCAAGACCTGATAAAATAGAAGCTGCTCGTGCTTCTGCCGAATATGCATCAATGTCAGATAATCTTCCATGAATATCTGCAATCCTATTTGGATCACTTGCTGTTTCGGCTTCTTTTAAGAGTTCAGTTCGTTCAGTGTCAGCAGATAAAACAGTTTCCAATAAACTATCATCTGATGCTGGCGCTTCTTGAGCTATCCCACCAATGCGCATTTTTTTTGGAATTTCGATGTTACCATCGTCTAAGCCCAACTCATTTGTAATAAGTTTGAAAAGTGTAGTTTTACCAGTACCATTCCTACCCACAATGCCTACTTTGTGCCCTGATGGAATAGTAGCAGAAGCATTGGCTAACAATTGACGTCCCGCAATAGAATAACTTATATCATTAATTTTTAACATAAATGCGGAATGACGTATGAAACAGTTACTGTCAACGCCAGATTGATTGAGCTCTTTCCAAAGCTTTATTCATATGTTACTCGATCGCAAATTCAAACGATAAATTACCTCAAAGGATAAAATAAATGGCATTAGAACGTACATTTTCAATTGTAAAACCAGACGCAACAAAACGTAACCTTGTTGGCCAAATTATGGCTAAATTTGAAGAAGGTGGTTTACGTGTAGTAGCACAGAAGCGCATTCAGTTAACTCTTGCTCAAGCACAAGAATTTTATGGAGTTCACTCAGAACGCCCTTTTTTTGATGAGTTATGCGAATTTATGATTTCTGAACCAATTGTGGTTCAAGTTCTTGAAGGTGATAACGCAATTTTACGTAACCGTGAAATAATGGGTGCAACTAACCCTGCTGAAGCAGATGCTGGTACAATTCGTAAAGAATTTGCACTTTCAATTGGTGAAAATTCTGTACATGGATCAGATGCTCCAGAAACTGCCGCTGAAGAAATTAGTTTTTTCTTTTCAGGTCTTGAATTAGTTGGTTAATAATAATCAATAAAATAAAAAAGGGAGATTTATCTCCCTTTTTTTTATTTATCTAAATTTTGAATAAATTTATTCAATACTTCTGGATACAATTTATGTTCTTCGATAAGTACTTTTTTTGACAAACTTTGAGCTGTATCATTTTTATCAATGTTTACAAATTTTTGACCTAAAACCATTCCACCATCTAATTCAGCCGTAACTATATGGACTGAACATCCACTTTTATAATCAGATGCATCTATAGCTCTTTGGTGAGTATTAAGGCCCTTATACTTCGGAAGCAAAGATGGATGAATGTTTAGAATTCTATTGTTCCATTTATCAATAAAGGATTTAGTTAAGATTTTCATAAAACCAGCTAAACAGATTATGTCTATATTTTCTTTTTTCAAAGTTTCATGAAGACTTTCTTCAAAAAATTCTTGATTTCCTTCAAATTTTTTTTGATCAATTAATTTACTAGGGACACTAAGGTCTTTTGCTCTTTTTAAACCATTTGCATCTTTACAATTAGATATAACAATTGCTGCTACAGCATTGATTTTATTTGCATTAATAGATTTTACTAATGAGATCATATTCGACCCACCACCAGAAATTAATATAGCAATTCGAGGTTTCATTAGAGTTTGCCGGTATAATTGACGCCAATTCCATCAACTATTTCCCCAATTACTATTGGTTTGCAATCTTTACTATTTAAAGCTGTAATAACATCATCCACATCGTTAGCTGAACAAATAGCAATCATACCAATACCGCAGTTAAATGTTTTTAGGGCTTCAGATTCTTTCAAACCTGCTTGATTTATTAACCAATTAAATATTGGAAGCCGGTTCCATGTTTCTAAGTTAATATTCGCTCCCAACCCTTCTGGAAGAGCTCTTGGTAAATTTTCAGATAAGCCACCGCCTGTTATATGAGCCAGAGCATTTAATTTTCCTGTTTTAATGGCAGCAACAGCTGAATTAACATATATTTTTGTTGGTTCTAAAAGATGTTTGGCTAGAGATCCTTCACCAAATGGACAATCATCGTTCCAAGAAAGGCCTGAATTTTCAACAATTTTTCTTACTAGGGAGTAACCATTTGAATGTACTCCTGAAGATGGCATCCCTATAATAACGTCACCTTTAGAAACATTTCTTGGTAGGGTTGCACCTCTTTCCATGGCTCCAACAGAAAATCCAGCTAAATCAAAGTCTTTACCGTCATACATACCTGGCATTTCAGCTGTTTCTCCACCAATTAATGCAGTATTTGCTTGGTGACAACCTTCAGCAATTCCATTAATAACTTTTGCTGCTTCTTTAACTTCTAATTTGCCTGTGGCAAAGTAATCAAGAAAAAATAATGGTGTAGCGCCTTGGCAAATAAGATCATTTACGCACATTGCTACTAAATCGATACCAACAGTATCTAAATTTTGAGTGTCAATTGCTATTCTAAGCTTTGTACCAACTCCATCAGTTGCAGAAACAAGAATTGGATCCTTAAATCCTGCGGCTTTAAGGTCAAACATGGCACCAAAGCCACCTAATCCATCCATCACACCAGGACGCATGGTAGATTTAGCTGCAGGCTTTATTTGTTCTACTAATGAATTGCCAGCTTCAATGTCTACACCGGCATCTGCATATGTTAAGCTTTTATTTTTGGTCATTATGGTCCTCATGGAATCTTTAGTTTTTCCTTAAAGTATTAAAGATAGAATTAAAATGGTGTTGTCGCTTGACCAGCTCGATTTGGTTAAGTAATTGGAGGGCAGGCGGGCCTGTAGCTCAGTTGGTTAGAGCAGAGCGCTCATAACGCTTTGGTCGCAGGTTCGAGTCCTGCCGGGCCTACCAAATATCTCACCGCCATAAAGTTTAATTCAATTTTAGAGAGGTATTTGGATCTCTGCCTTTAAACCACCTAAGTTATTGCTATGACCCAATATTAATTTACCTCCATGGCTTCTTGCAATGTCTGAAACAATTGCTAATCCCAACCCAGCACTACTTCCTTCATTTTGATTTCTTGAGGTATCAAGGCGTTCAAATGGCTTAATAGCTTTTTGGCGTAAATTTTTAGGAATGCCTTTTCCCGAATCTTCTACAATGAATGATATTGTATTTTTATTCACTGTGATTCTAATCAATGTTTCGTTTGAATATTTTTCTGCGTTTGAGAGTAAATTATTTATAGCTCTACTCATCGCAAGAGCTTTGCATTTGAATTTTATTTTGTCTGCACCAATATTATCCAAATTTAAAATTACATTATGATTAAGACGTTTTCTTTCTTTGATTAATGGTTTTATAAATTTTTTAGCGTCAATGAGAGTAAATTCTTCACCACTGTCTCCTCTAGAAAACGCCAAGAATTCATTAACTATATCTTCCATTTCGTTTACATCGCCATGCAAATTTTTAACTTGCTCATCACTATCCATAAGGCTGAGTGATAATTTCATACGTGTTAAAGGTGTACGTAAATCATGGCTTACACCTGACAGCATAGCAGTTCGTTGTTCTAAGTGACGTTCTATTCTTGCTTGCATGGATATAAAGGCATGTCCTGCCTGTCGAACCTCAGTTGCTCCACTTGGTGAGAAGGTAATCTTCTCACCTTTACCAAATGACTCAGCTGATTTTGCCAATAATCTAATTGGTCGTACTTGGTTTTTCAAAAATAAAACTGCAATTCCAATGAATAGACAAGATGCTAAAAAGCCCGCAACAAGTAATTGGTGTGGATTTTCAGCTGTTGCCCTTCTTCTTGATAAACTTATTACAAAGTTAATTTCATCTCGATTTACTACTAAATTTAGCTTGGTTTCATCTGTTTTTAAATCAATAGATTTTAATCCTACCACTTGTGATTTAAGCGCTTTGATTAAGTAACGTCCAGATATATCAAAAAATGCATGCGTAAATTTTATTTCTTTTGGGTCAGCATCAATAGTTACCGTTATAGCAAGTGGTTGAGCTTTTTCATGGATGTATTTTAACGGATAAGAATCATTTTCTATAATTTTTGAATTTAAAATAAAATTTAGTTCTCGAGCAATATCTGTAGTTTTACTGATTGTGACGTCACCGTACAAGCGATCTATAAAAATCACTGTTATGATTGCTTGAATCAGTAATATTGGTATAGCTAAAATCAAAATTGATCTGCCAAGTAAGCTTTTAGGAAGATAGTTTTTTGGCAAATATTTTTGTGACATTAAAATAAACTACGCATTGATTACTTAAAACGCAAGAATTGCTATGATTTATTAAAATAAGTGAAAAAAATTTAAATTAAGTTAAAAAATCTATGGACGCATAAAAAAGCCTTAGCTATAGAGACGTTGTACATGGTATTCCGACGTAGCTCAGTGGTAGAGCAGTTGACTGTTAATCAATTGGTCGTAGGTTCGACCCCTACCGTCGGAGCCATGTACTTGAAAACAAACAGTTTTTACCTAAAATTTATACCATTTTGTCACTTATTTTGGGGTTGTTGCACAGTGACAAAAGTGACAACGCGAAACCTATTAACTTTTTTAGGCATAAAATACGGTATCAGATATGATTCTGTTAAAACTTAAAAATGTTGGGATTAGTTAGGCGATAACACCGCCCCTAGAGAAGGGGTGCTGAATTATATCTAAGAATGTTACTAATAATTATGGCATTATAATATTATCAATCAAAGTAAAATTAAGTTTAGTTTGTTTTGTTGTTACAATTTCTCCAAGTGAAAAAGTAAAAGCCTGAACTGAGAGCATTTCATCGATGTATATATTATTTATATATGTAAAATTTATTCCCTGAATTTTAGTTGAATATGCAAAACTTAAATAATCGTAATTATTAACAACTTTATTGGTTGAAAAATGCTGTGTTATATTTTCAATATTTGTATTGGAAGCTTCAGCTGCATACTGAAGTGCCATGTCTTTAGCTAAAGATTGCGTCATTCCATCATTTGAACCAATCGTCTCAATAATAAACATTGCATAACTACGATCATCAATTTGATACAGATGATTAGCACTTCCAGTAGCGGGTAGCGCTTTCCATTGGTTAATATTACAGAATAAAACCGATGCTTTTAGTGTCTCACATTCATCAAGGTTTTTTCGCTTACTAGACTTGAAACTCCAAGTATTATCGTCAAATATTTCAATGCTTCTATCGTTAACTGTAGAAATACCGATTACTTCTTTTGCACTAGCTGAAATCGACGTAGAAATAACTAATAAAATAGAAAGTATGAATTTATAATACATAAGCATAGTTTATATTTCCTTAATTTTTGATGAATTATTAAATTTTCTTTGGTAAATGAAAAAATAGATTAATTAATATTTTAGTTAATTGTTGCTTTAAAATTTAAAAAGTCAATTAGTTAACCGCATCTAACAACATTTAAGTTAGCAGGTAATTTTTAATATGTCATGTAAGTCATTGATTTATATGTAATTTCTATTAATCAATTGGTCGTAGGTTCGACCCCTACCGTCGGAGCCATGTACTTGATTTCATTATATTTTATCGTAAATTTTGGTAAAAATCGCACCGCAGATTGAGAAATCGCACTGTGCGATTTTTGTGGTTAATTATTTAAAAATTTTGTGATTCCAATTTGATGTAGAATAGATTCTTTTGAAATAGTTAATCTTATTATTAGCGTCTGTATTAATTATAATCATAAAGGTTCATAAACTGTCATTAATATTTATTAAGTGTTTTTATTAAATCACTCATTTACGTAAAAAGTTATATTATAATTTTATTTTTTATTCTTTTGTATATCGCGATAACTGAGGATAATTCGTGGAAGGTCCCATTCTTCTTTATGTTCAGATAAATACCATTGCGGTATTTCATGCTCTAGGCAAAAAACTTTTTGAGTTAAGTAAACTCGTTTGTCAAAGTGAGATAACAGAGGCTTGTTATCACTTTCCTGAGTGGGTACGTTCGGATACCATGAATAGCCTTCATTTTCTATATATTTTTCATAATCTTGGTACTTTGGAGGAACTTTAAGCCCAAAAGCTCTTTCTTCAGACCATCCCTTATTTATTCTAGCAGTTATCGTAGACTCTCCAGGAACAATTATCCCACGTGATTGAAGTTTTTTTATCATACTTCTGCGATCGTCAGCATCTACTATCCTACCTTTAACTTTGAACGACAATGGCTCTTTTGGCTTAGCTGTGTTTTTTGAAATCTGAATTAATTTTGATCGATTAGCAGTGTATTCACCGTTTTTTGTAGGATAAGAAATAAACTTCTTAACTTTTTCCATGGGGCCATAATAAATTTCTTCCCAGGAAGCATCATTCCGTAAGCTCAGCACCATAAGATAATCAGCACCATCAGAAAATTTAATACTTTTGGTTGTGCCTCTGATCGTTTTAATTTGCACGGTTTTATTCAAAGAGTTTGTTGCATCAAAACCTTTAGTTCCAGTGATAGCCTGTTGAAGATTATAATTTTTTATAGCAACGTACTCTCCATAGTCTCCTACGAGATTACTCCAGTTGAAACTAGCGTCTAACGATCTCAACTTATCTTTAGTAGCTAAATATGAAGCTACTAAGTCTTTGATTTTTTCATCATTCATGTTTTTAAACTATATTATAATTCAACTCTTTCTAGTTTGATCCTAGTATAACAAAAATTTCATTGATCTTTTCCTTTGTTTATTCTCATGGTTTTAACATATTGATTATATGGCCAAGTATCAATATGATTTAAATTATTGTAATTATGAAAACAGGTTTAGAAATATGAAAAAATTTATCTTTCTTGCTTCAATAACAATTTCAGGCTGTGCAGCTGATGGTAAACTTGGCAGAGAAGGAAGTCCTGTTTGGCATAATCGAACAAGTACTGCCGAAAAAGTCAAATATTTCACTCCTACCTGCTTGGAATATGGATTTGAAAAAGGATCACCAGAATTCAAACAGTGTGTTGTTGATGAAATCAGAATATCAAAAAATAATGCCAATGCCACAATGCGGTCAATTAATTCAGCCAACAGAAGCGTAACATGCAGGACTTATGGAAATACTACTCGGTGCAATTAAGTACACTTATCTAAATGTTTCTAACAACAATTAGTGTTAACAGGTATTGTTCAGTGCATCTTCTAAGTCATTGAAAACAAACAAGTCCTGTTACTCAATTGGTCGTAGGTTCGACCCCTACCGTCGGAGCCATGTACTCATAATCATTATATTTTATTCATAAAAAAATACCCAATAGATTATTTTTTCAGGGGTTTTGGCGCACTGTCAAATGTTATCCCAAATGATTATTACCATTTAAATAATAAAAATGTAGATTCGGAATAGAGTTTATTTTTCTGAAAATGTTAGGGTTAGTAATTAAACAAGCCATTGGGTTGATTGATTGATAATAGCGCCTCTTATATAAAAAAATTATTTAAATTATATTTAATTTAAATGTCTGAATGAACATATAGTTGAGGCAGTACGTCCATTCAGACATTTTATAACAACATGAAAGAAGCAACAAACATGTTGGAAATAGTACTATTAAGATTTTTTACAAGATATTACTTTGAATAGATATTCAACATAAGTATATGTACATATACTTATGTAGCTACTTTAGATTTTTAAATTGGTATTCTAGATATTTAATAAACTGATACTTTGAAAGATTATATTTTTCCCAAAACATAATAGTCATGTATCTTGTTTCATCGTTAATGGGAGCTTAAATTATGTGAATTTAAGCTATTAAGCCATAATAAATGATAATTCACACAGAGGTAAACAGATGAAAAATAATCAAAAAATAATCTTAATAGGTTGTGCCGTAGGTACATTAATTGGTGGTGGAGTTTTCTCAGGACTAGAGAACTTCGTTGGGTTTGAAATCTTTGGTGTTTATAGCGAATATGCAAGTAGACTACTCAATCTGGCTCTTCCAGCTGGATTTGCTGCAGCTATTGCAGTAAGGCTTAGTTGAAGAAAACATTGCCTCTACAAAAAGGTCTATTGGCTGTATTAAATCTAATTTTCTAGCATTTATCTAAATATATGTATAATTTAGAATTCTATAAGTTGTGAATATTAAACTGATAGATTAGCCTTTAGTTAATTTTTTTTAAGATAGGTGCGATTTAAAATGAATAATCTATTTGAAACTGGTTTGTTTAAATTATCAAATAACTATGTTTTTGTTGGGGACTATTTTAATGGATAATATTTATCTTCTGCCGGCGGCCTTATTTCCTGCAATACCATTAATGATGATATCATTTGGAAACAGATATACTACACTTGCTACACTAATTAGAAAAATACATGACGATCTAATGACTAGAAAATTATCAAAAAAAGATAAAGAAACAAATAGTTATTTAAAACAAATTGACGTCTTAAGAAAACGTTTAACTCTTAACCGAGCAACATCAACACTTGCCGCAATGGCATTTATTACAAATCTTGTTGCTATTTATTTTGCTTATGTTGAAAATTTTACATCATTTGGTGCCATGTTTACGGCAAGTTTAGTAATGTTTGGTTTATCATTGATATTGTATATTATAGAACTTCAGTTAGCGACAAAAGCATTAGATACACATTTGCAGGATTTAGCAGAACTATAATGGAAATATGAAGAAAAAAATTTCTAAGATAGCAATAACCTTAAGCTTTTTGTTAGCTTTTACAAATCCTGTAATTGCAGATGAAAAAAGTGGCCTACGTTTATATCATCTGAAAATTAAAAAAGCTGACCTTAAAGATGTTTGTATGAAACATTTCCCAACAGAAATAACCATGCAACAAAGCTCAAGTATGTACAAAAAAATAATTTTAAATAATAGCAATTTTATTTTGCAATACACCGCTATGGGTGACTGTTTTTTGAACGAGTACAGGTAAATCAGGAGTTATAATGTGATTAAATTTCATAAAAGGCAGATAGAATGGTTCAAAAAAAAGTTTGGCCTTAATGACTATATTATAGCTTGGA
>Ga0209199_1000591_pt1 | contig 50315 bp, 41 predicted proteins | sample COGITO_mtgs_1105_7_FD_184805 | JGI IMG/M metagenome (GOLD analysis project Ga0209199, IMG submission 184805) | Pelagic marine microbial communities from North Sea - COGITO_mtgs_110523 (SPAdes) (version 2) | ecosystem: Environmental > Aquatic > Marine > Epipelagic ... | reverse complement strand
TCGTCGTGTAAACACGCGTACACACACCACGTCGCTGAGGACAAGAATCTAAAGCAGCCGATTTACTCTTCTTAGTTATTTTGGCTCTTCCTTTTCTTACTAATTGTGAAATTGTTGGCATATTGTCTATACTGTTTTTTTAAATACCTCTTCTTAGAGGGCTGCAAATGTAAACATTAAAATGAATTATTCAAATCATAATCCTATATTTTTAAAATATTATCGCTTTTTTTTCGGGGATTAAATAATTAGAAACCTTTTTACGTTAGTTTTACATGAAAATTAGATTTGTGTCATTTCAATTAAAATTGTTTTTGTCTTCTATATGTATGTTGGCTGTTTTTAGCGGCGCTGATGCACAGGGCCTTCAGTTAATCATTATAAGTAGTAATGCTCAAGAAACAAAAACGATCGATACAATAGGATACTCAAAGTCATTTGAGAACTACGAAACATTATTACTGGAAATAGAGCGCTTTAAAGAGGTGGCATACAGGCTAGGGTATATAGAATCTACCGTTCAGTCTGTAACAAAAAACACTTCAGAAACAGTGGCTCAACTAATGCTTGGACCAAAATACGAATCTGTTCAAATATATGGCGATAAAGTGCTTTTTGAACTTTTAGACCTCAAGCCAATAGAAACCACGGGTTCCTTATCGTATCATCAAACCAAAGTCTCTGAATTAGAAGTGCTTATGAATCAGCTTACAGATGCATTAGCAAGTAAGAGCTTTCCTTTTGCATCGGTTACATTAAAAAATATCATTCCTATTGACAAGACCACACTAAAAGCAGATCTAGTAGTGGTGACTAAGCAAGCAAGACAACTTAATACAGTAGAAATTAAAGGCTATGACAAATTTCCGCGCTCCTTTATAAAGCATTATCTTGGAATTAAAACCAACATTCCTTTTGACTTAAAGGCAATTCAAACAAAAACTGAAACGCTGGATCAACTTAGCTTTACCAACCAACTTAGACCTGCAGAAGTTTTATTTACCCAAGATACGACAAGCGTCTATTTATACTTAGAAAAAAACAAAAGCAATCGATTTGATGGATTTTTAGGATTTGGCTCTGAAGAAACGACCGGAAATTTAGAACTAAATGGGTACTTGTACCTGAACCTCGTTAATAATTTAAACTATGGAGAGTCATTTGTCCTTAACTACCGTAGCGATGAAAATGATCTGAAAACATTTGAATCCAAACTAACACTCCCCTATTTATTTAAGTCGCCCATAGGGAGTGAGCTAAAACTAAACATCTTTAAAAAAGACAGCACATTTACATCTGCCGAACAATCTGTAAACCTATTTTATCAACTTAACCCAAAACAAAGACTGTTTGTTGGAATTAAGACCGCACAATCAAATGCCTTAGAGCCAATCGAATCTAGCACGATTGTTGACTACAAAACTAACGCATACGAACTTAGGTATACCTATCAAAATCGTACTCCTAAAGACCTCTTGTTCCCAGTGAAAAGCCAAATGGAAGTGCGCTTCTCAAGAGCTAGCCGAAAAACCTCAGCATTAAAAACAAATCAAAACATATACTTAATAAAAGCAGCTCATTTATTTAACCTAAACAAGTCAAACAGTCTTTATATTAATTTAAACGCGCAAGGGATAGACTCAAAAAACTATGTATCTAATGAACTCTTACGCTTTGGAGGAATTAGAACGATTCGGGGGTTTGAAGAAAATAGTATCAATGCGAGTTCTTTCGGGGTGCTTGCTTCTGAATATCGGCTCCGACTAAGCCCTTCTTTATATGTTCACTCCATAATAGATGCTGCTTATTTTAATACGCCTATTAAATCAGATCAAAAACTAGTAGGAATTGGGTTTGGATTTGGACTTCTTACAGAAGCTGGGCTCTTAAAGTTCAATCTAGCAAATGGACAATTAGAGAATCAAAACTTCAGATTCTCAGATTCTAAAGTGCATCTTAGCCTAACAGCTACTTTTTAAAACATATTAAAATTAAAATGTTAATTAAAAGTTAAAATATTAAGGCAGCTATTTTTTATTTAACAATTTTTTAAGAGATTGGTTTTTTAATTAAAAACATCAATCCGAATGAAAACCAAATTTACAATGATTTTAACGCTTTTTATGGCGTTAATCGTGCAACTAACCAGTAACTTTAGATATTCAAACAAGATTTCTTTATCCTGTTTCAGAAGCAACTTTAAATGGTTCTCAGTACGATACTGCTGCAGCTGCAATAGGAGGTGATTTTAAAACAACAAAACTATTTTGGGATGTTGAATAAGACATGTTAAAAAAAGTTATTTATGACAAGTAAAAAGCAGTTATTAATTTAACTGCTTTTTTTTTGGCTACGTTAACAGATTACAAAAACATCAGTTGAATTATAATTAAACAATATATAAAAATGGATTATCCGCAACAAAAAACACTAAAACAGAAGTAAAACATTGTATTTAACAACAAATCGTAAGAAATGTTTAAATAATTGTTTAATGAAATTATATATTTTTAAACAATTTGTTGGTAATATGGGTTTTTATTAGCACATTTGCGAAGACTAATTCTAATAAACAACAAAAATGAAAACAAAGTTTAATGTAATACTGACACTTTTATTAGTGTTTGTGGTGCAAATTTCTTTTGCACAAGAAAAAAAAGTTTCAGGAACAGTATCTGATGATAACGGTTTACCTCTTCCTGGTTCTACCGTAATAATCAAAGGAACAACAACTGGAGTATCAACAGATTTTGATGGAAAATATTCAATTAATGCAAACTTAGGAAGTGTTCTTACGTTTAGTTATGTTGGATACGCTGATCAAACTCAAACTATTGGTACATCGGACGTTGTTAATGTAACAATGCAACTAGACAATTCTTTAGAAGAAATAGTAGTTGTAGGTTACGGTACGTCAACTAAAGAAGCGTTCACAGGAACTGCAACAAAAATCGAAACAGAAAATATTGAAGCGAAAGCAGTTGGGAACATTTCTCAAGCTCTTAGAGGTGAAGTTGCTGGGGTAAATGTAGTTACCGGCTCTGGGGCTCCTGGATCAGATGCAACAATACGTATACGTGGATTTGGTTCTATAAATGGTAACCGAAGTCCTTTGTATATTGTAGATGGTGCTCCATATGCTAGTGATATTTCAGCTATTAATCCTTCAGACATTGCTAGTCTTACAATCTTAAAAGATGCGGCCGCAACTTCCATTTACGGATCAAGAGGTGCTAATGGTGTAATTGTTATTACAACTAAAAAAGGTAAGGTTGGAACTTCTGTAGTCTCAGTAGACATAAGAACAAGTATTAACACTCTTATGTTACCCAACTATCAAGTAATAGAATCGCCTGAAGAGTATATTGAACTATCTTATAGTTCATTAAAAAACAAAGCTGTTTTATTAGGAGAATCTAACCCATCTGGATGGGCAAGTGATAACTTGTACGGAACCGCAGAGGGAATCAATCCTGCTTACAATATTTGGGATACTAACGGAGACCAGTTAATTAACCAAACTACAGGACAATTTAATTCTGGAATCAATCGAAGATTTACTCCTACACGTTGGGCGGATGCAGCTTTTGGAACTGGAATCAGACAAGAGGCTAACATACAATTTAGCGGAGGAAATGAAACGACTCAATTTGCTACATCATTTGGATACTTAGATGATGAAGGGTACACAACAAACTCTGGTTATACTAGATACACTACAAGGTTGAGCATTGATCATAATCCAAAAGAATGGTTAAGAGTTGGTGGAAATCTAGCATTTACTGGAGCACAGTATAACAATTCATCTGACTCGGAAAACAGTTCTGGTTCTTCAGGAAATATATTTGCATTAACAAATACAACTCCGGCAATCTATGATGTATATTTAAGAGACGAAAATGGAGAGCTAGTTGCAGATCCTATTTTTGGAGGCAATCAATATGATTATGGTGGAGAATATGGACGTAGGGCTTGGAATGCTACAAATGGTATTGCAGATTCTAGATATGATGTGTCAAGAGATAATGCTTTAACATTATTAGGGAATTTTAACATAGGTATTGACTTCTCTGACTTTTTATCTTTTGACGTACGTTACAGTGGTCAATATAATAATAATGATTCTGCCTCTAGAGGAAATCCTTATTATGGTGGAAATGCTGGGAGTGGGTTCTTATCCAAGTCTATAAGCACAAACATGAGTCAAAACTTCCTTCAAATGTTAAAATACAACAGGTCTTTTGGCAATCATAATGTTGAAGCTTTTGTTGCTCACGAATCAACTGAAAACAAATTCACAAACATAAATGCTGCAGCGCAGAATGCAATCTTACCAAACACGTTAGACTTGGGTCAGTACACAATACCATTTGGTAGAGCGGATTCTTACTCAACTGGATCAACATTAGAGAGTTATTTTGCTCAGGTTAATTACAGTTTTAATCAAAAATATTTTGTAACGGCGTCTGGAAGACGTGATGGTTCATCTCGTTTTTACAGTGATCGATGGGGTACTTTTGGATCTGTAGGTTTGGGCTGGATTGTCTCTAAGGAGGATTTCTTCCCACAAGATAGTTTCGTAGATTACTTTAAATTAAAAGGTAGTTACGGAGTCATTGGAGATCAAGGTAGAAGTTTACAGTACGGATGGCAAATTTATAACATCAATCAAACAGCAGACGGAGCATATTCATTTACGCAGAGTTCAACTTTAGCTAATCGTGAACTTACATGGGAAACGTCAAAAATTTCTCAAGTAGGTTTTGAAAGTGCATTCTTCAATAACAGGTTATTACTTGATGTTGATTATTACGTTAAAAATACTGATAATTTGTTCTTTACTCAAAGTTTACCAGGGTCTAGTGGTTCTCAATTTATTGATTACAACGATGGACAATTAAGAAACAAAGGATTTGAATTTAATGCATTAATTAAAGTAGTTGAAACAGATGATTTTAATATGTCATTAAATATTAATGGAGAAATCTTTGAAAATGAGATTACAGAAATGGCAACTGACTACTTTACCGGTGAGCCAAAAGTTTTAGACGGAAGATATTCACAAGGAAGTTCATTATATGATTGGTACATGAGAGAATGGGCAGGAGTCAATCCAGCTACTGGAGCAGGAATGTACAATTTATATTATGATGACATTAACGGAGATGGGATTTTTAATGCTGGAGATAATGCCATAAATAGTATGACAATTTACCAAGACGAAAATCCAAATGCGAATATCGGGAAAACAACAACAGAAACGTATTCAGATGCGACTCAAAAATATGTTGGAAAATCAGCTATCCCTAAAGTGAGAGGTGGATTTAGACTTAATGCTGCCTATAAAAATTTCGACTTTACAGCTCAATTTAGTTACAGTCTTGGTGGTTATGTTTATGACAGTGGATACAGCGTTCTTATGAACAACAGAAGTCTAATTGGTACTAACAACTTTCATACGGATGTAAGAGATGCGTGGAAACAACCAGGTGACATCACAAATGTTCCAAGAATGACTGCTGGGTACAATACTGATATTCAGTTTAACTCAACTTCAACTCGTTTCTTAACAAAAGCTGATTATTTATCATTAAATAATGTAAGACTAGGATATAATTTACCGAAAAGCACTATAAGCAAAGCAAACTTATCTGATGTTAGCTTTTACATATCAGGTGATAATTTAATGATGTTAAGCGCTAGAAAAGGTTTAAATCCTACAACATTAATTAGCTCATCAAATTCTGGTATATATATGCCAATGACCACATTTAGTATTGGTACAAAAGTTCAATTTTAAAAAAATAAAAAAATGAAAAGAAATTTAATTTATTCAATTTTACTTACCTCACTCGTGTTTGTGGGATGTAGTGAAGAGTTTTTAGACCCTACAAGAAACACTAGTGTGCTTACATCTCAAGATTTATCAGAATTCTCTGGTGTGAACCCTGCGCTTATTGAAGGGACCCTTGAAGGTATTGCTAGTTTCATGATTACAGATCGAGGAATAACCGGAGATCACTACGACTTTGGTCAAAAGGGTGTTGACATCTGGACTGATATTGTTTCCGGGGATATGGCACTTTCAGGAAGTGCTTATGGATGGTATAACAATTCAGCAAACTTAGTTTGTACTGTAGATTATACTCAAAGTGAAAATAAAATTATTTGGGAGTATTATTACAGAATTGTAAGCTTATCTAACACAGTTATTCAAACTTCTGGAGGCAACAATGCTGCTCCTGTGACCGATAGTGCACGCAAGATATTAGGACAAGCTAAGGCTTCAAGGGCTTATGCTTACTATTACCTTGCTCAACTTTTTCAGAAAAGCTATGATCCTTCTCAACCAATTCTTCCTTACTATGATGGAGAAACAACTGAGACGGCGAAAGTTCCTGCTTCACAAATTTACAATTTAGTAGTTAGTGATTTAACACATGCTATCGAATTGCTTGATGGTTATGCTAGGACTGATAAAAGCAAAATTAATCAGACAGTTGCTCAAGGTTTGTTAGCATACACACATGCAGCAATGGGTAATTATGCAGATGCCAAAACTATGGCAGACGCAGTAATTGCTAGTGGATTTCCATTAACTACTGCTGGAGCTCTAGCATATCCAGGCGCTGGGTCAGGGTTTAATGATGTGAACTCACCTTCATGGATTTGGGCTTTTGATTTAACAGAAGAGTTAGGTCATCAGTTAATTGATTGGTGGGGGCAAATGGACGCGTATACTTACAGCTATCAATGGGCTGGTGATTACAAGTCTATTGATGATGCTCTTTACGCACAAATAGAATCTGACGATGTAAGAAAAAATCAATTTGGTACTGGAACGTCTGCTTTACAGCCAATAAATAAATTCTTTGACCCAAACAGAACAATCGGTGGTCAGTATATTATTACTACGGACTTACTTTTCATGAGAGTAGAAGAATTTTACTTATTAAGTGCTGAGAGTGCTGCAATGTTAGGAAATGACGCTGCTGCAAAATCAACAATGGTTGAATTATTAGACAACAGAATGGCAGATGCTGCTGGAACAGTTAATTCTCTTTCTGGAACTCAACTACAAGACTTTATTTACTTGCAGACCAAAATAGAGCTTTGGGGTGAAGGTAAAACGTACTTTGCCATGAAGCGTAATCAAGCTACGGTTACTAGAGGTACAAATCATGTCTATCGTGCAGGAGAATCATTTGTATATGATTCGGATGAAATGTCTTTCCAGATACCAGAAGATGAGATTAATAACAATCCTAGTATCAGCGAACAGAATTAATCTAATTTAATTTAAAAACAAAAAAAATGAAAAATAATAAAATATTAAATCCATTTTATGCATTTTTAATCTTAGCCATAAGTGTTTTTATGGTTGGGTGTGAAGGTGATATAAATGATGAGAATTACCTATCAGAAAAGCTTGTAAGTTTTAGTTTTGATCCAATCATAATTTTAGCTGAAGGAGATACAGGAATGATAGAAGGAGAAGTTTATGCATCAACTGCGTCCACTGAAGATAGAACGTTTGCTATTTATGTAGATGGAGCCACTAGTACTGCGACAATGGACCAAATATTAGCTATGCCATATTCAGTAACTATTCCTGCTGGATCTTTAAGTGCTTCAATGGAGTTTTATTGGTATAATGATGGAAACCTTGGTTTTGGAGGTAAAACAATCGTTGTAGGTATGCAAGCTGTAGCAGGTGTGGACCAGCCAACATCATTTGACGGAAACTTTAGCGATGGTACCTTGGTAGTATCAGAAGGTATGCTGACGGTTACAGCAAAAGATTTTTGTCCAGATATTCAATTATCAATCGAAATTGAATTGGATAATTATCCGGAAGAATTTTATTGGTATATTACTGACGCATCTGGAAATGTTGTAGCTAGTCCTGGACCATATGCTATATATGCAAACCCATATTCTGGTTATCCATCTGGTTATGAAATATTAGTAGAACTTTGTCTTCCTGCAGGGTCTTACACTTTTTATAGTTATGATGACTATGGTGATGGAGGTGGACCAATTATAGTAACTAGTGGAGGAGTTACTATATATGAAACTGATGGCACTTATGCCGGTGGTGAAAACACAGATTTCACTTTATGTAATCAAATAGAAACTTGGTATATTGATGCAGATGGTGACGGATATTCAAATTACGATGAAATAAACTCATGCGAAAGGCCAGAAAATGGATTTTCATTAAGTGAATTGTCGGGGGGAATATTTTCTGACTGCGATGATTCAAATGCATCTGTTTATCCTGGAGCATTAGAGATAGCAGATTTCATCGACAACAATTGTGACGGCCAAATAGACGAAGGTTTCGACGTACTAGCAAGTTTAACCAACTTACTGACTGGTGGTAGTTCAAAAACATGGAAAGTCAAGTCTGATGTTGGACAGCATTTTGGATTAGGCCCCGTAGGTGGTCTTATACCATGTGAGTGGTACGGAGCAGGTCCTGACGAGAAAGTTGGTACAGGAATGTATGATGACCGATGGACTTTCAATTCTGATGGAACAATTCATCATATTACCAACGGAACGATCTATGGTCGTTCGGCTCAAGTATATGCTGAATTAGGAAATAATGGGACTGGAAGCGAAGATGGTGCTGACCTTTACAATTATATATACTCCGATTATTATTCAAATTGGAATTTCACTAATCCAGGTCAGATTTCAATTAACCTTACAGGTAATAATGGTTTTTTTGGATACTACACAGGTGGTAGTCACTCCTATGAATTGTGGGACTATACTGATAATGAGTTATACCTAAGAACTGTTGATGGAGCTGGAGAATTTACATGGTGGTTTATACTAACAAAGCTAGATGAAACCGACGATTTTGGAATTCTTTTTGAAGAAGACTTTGAAGCCTATGCAAATCTTGACCAGATTTCTGGTGATTGGACAAATTACGTCGAAGAAGGTTCTAGAGATTGGACCGCAGGAACAACTACTGACACTGGTAATCCCGGAAGTACAATCGCGAAAATTGGTGCCTATAATTCTGGTGATGCAAGTACCGTTTCATGGTTAATTACGCCACAGATTGATTTAGACGCTCAGGAATTTGAGTTCTTTGACTTTGAATCTTCAAATAGTTTTAGTGATGGCAGTGAATTAGAATTATTGATTTCTACAGACTGGGACGGAACAGATGCAGGTGTGTCTTCTGCCACTTGGACGTCACTTCCAGGAACCATCGTGCCAGATGCTACTTTTTACCAAGATTGGATCTACTCTGGATTAGTTGACTTAAGCCCGTATTCTGGAACTGCGCACATCGCTTTTAAATACACAGCCAATTCATCGAATTATGGAACCTATGAAATTGATAATGTAAAAGTATTCGTTCAGAATTAAAAACAGAGCGTCAAAAAAGTTCGAACTTTCATAAGTTTGGGTCACTTAAAGCCTTACTATAACTAGTAAGGCTTTTTTGTTTGTATCCTTTTATTGACAGGGTATACAAAGCTTCTCTACATTGAAATCATTTTTTAAAAGAGCTTTTGTAAAAATAGCTTTTTACTTTAATTAATCAAAATTTACAGACATTTGACAGACATTTGACAGACATTTTCCTGACAAAATTCCCCAATTTAGGGGCTTAGTTAGTAATATTAATATTTTTTTTGCCACACTTCCACTACTAACCTGAATTGTCCTGAGTAAAAACCCAAAAAAACTAGACTTTGAGGTGATTATGTAATGTGTAAATAGTATTTTTGTTAGGGGTTATGGCACTACCATGATTTGTATAAGAAAAGAAGAAAAGATTGGGATGAAATTCCATATTTAGAGATAGCAAAGAAAATAAAGAAATGTCCAGAATGGATAGTTGCTGATATGGGCTGTGGAGAAAATCTATTATCAAAAGAAGTTTCTAACAAGGTACATGCCTTTGATTATGTAGCCATAGACAAGGATGTTACAGCATGTGATATGAGTTCTATACCTCTTGCAGACCAAGAGATTAATGCTATCGTCTTTTGCTTATCTTTAATGGGGTCTAATTATTTAGACTATATTAAAGAAGGGTTTAGGGTTACTAAACCTTATGGTAACATCTTTATTTGTGAACCAAAAAAGAAGGTTGAAAAACGTATTGAGGTATTGAAGAAAGAGATAGAGTCAATAGGATTTAAAATTATAGAGGTAACAACCAGCTCACAATTCGTATACATACACGGAATAAAATTATGAAATATTATAGAATAATGCCAGGTGGTAAAAGCGCTCATTTAAATGATTGCCTAAAAGGAGAGTTTATAGGTATAGATTTTGATTTAAAGGAAGAATTATCAGGTTTTGTTAATTACGAATGGGAAGCTTTTAAAAAGAAATTTAAACCATATTATAAAAAATTAAATCCAGAAAAATCAAATATAGCTATTGGCCTTCATGCTGGAAGTGTTCATGCAGTTTGTGTATACTTATCTAAAGGCGATATAATTCTTTGTCCAGATGGAAATGGAGTGTATCATGTTGGAGAGATTTCTTCTGACTATTATTTTGTAAAAGGAGAAGTTCTCCCTCACAGAAGAAAAGTAAATTGGCACAGTAAAACAGTAAATAGAATTGACATGAGTAAAGCTCTTCAAGGTTCTACAGGTTCTGGTTTGACTCATTGTGACCTAAGTGGTCATGGAGAAGAGATTGAAAAATTGATTGATGGTAATCGATTACCTTCTATTGTATCTACTGATAAAACTATTGAAGACCCAACTGAGTTTGCATTGGAAAAACATTTAGAAGATTTTTTAGTTAAGAATTGGAAAAGTACCTCTATTGGAAAAGAATATGATATTTATGAACTTGATGGTGTTAGTGTAGGGCAACAATTCCCATCAGACACAGGGCCATTGGATATTTTAGCAATAAGCAAGGATAGGAATACTTTTTTAGTGGTAGAACTTAAAAAAGGGCGTGTAAGCGATAATGTTGTAGGGCAAATACAACGATATATGGGCTATGTAAAAGAAGATCTAGCAGAACCTCATCAAAATGTCAAGGGTATCATAATAGGCTCTGAAGATGATATTAGAATAAGAAGAGCATTGTCTGTTACTACCAATATTGAGTTTTATAAATATAAAGTGAATTTTAAACTACATCAATAATTATGAAAAATAAAATACTAATCTTGGTTTTTTTAACTGTACACTTGAGTTCTTATGGTCAGAAGAAAAAAGAACTTATTCAAATGTATGACAAGTTGAACGTTGAACATAATAACCTTAAATACGAACATAATAATCTTAAAAATGATTACAATTTATTGATTGAAAAACACAGCTTATCTTTTGAAACACCTGAGGACTATGCAAAATCAATCCTCAAATTATTAAGAGACAAAAATAAGATTGAAGCCTCTAAGCTATTATTTAGCATGAGTGATTCTATTTATTTTTCAGATAAGTTGATTAAAGCAATAAAAGATGATGGGGATGATTTAGATGCTTATAATAAAACGTGCCTAGACACTTTTGATAAAATATATTATAATGGAATTAATTTAGGAATTAATTGGCAAAATGCTATTTTTCAAAAATCAGAATTTACTATTGATTATGAAGAAGGTATTGACACTTATGTAATAAATGATTATAGGATATTTTTTAAATCCTCATCCAAAGATTATTCTTTTGATATTAGAGGGGTGTTAATTATTAATGACAAACCTTACGACTGGAGATTAAGAAATTTAGTTGATATTGAAGCTAAGAAGTTAGAAAATCAAAAAAAGGAAAAAAAAGAATTAGAGAGAAAAAAACAAGAAGAAATAGAATTTAAAAATAAACCTTATGTACCCTGGGGTTTGAAGATTAGAGGTGCAAATTGGTCGTATCTAGAACAAACATTTTCAGAATTTAGGCTTAAAATCATAAATGATACTGATTATTATGTCGGTAGAGTAAAGTTTCAATTTTCTATCTTTACAGGAGCTGAGTATTCTGGAGGAACTAAGAGTTTTTCTAAAACTTATGACTTAAGCTATTATGTTCCGAAAGGATATTCGATGGGTGGTAGTGAAAAATTATCTCTTGAACCAGGAGATATTCAGGAAATTCAAATCCAAGAGCTTAGAGATTTCTTTTTAGGTGAAGACATTAGTAATCAAAAAAATTGGTATACAAAAACCACGATTTTAGAGGTATTCCCAAAACATAATGATAACTAAACAATAGGCATATCTTCTTCTTTCAGTTCTGCTATTTCTAAACCACGTAAATAGGTCAGACTAACATTTATAGAGGAGTGCCCCATAGCTTTCTGTAGCTTGGTTATAGAACCAGTTCTCTTAAATATTTCTATAGCCCCTGAGTGTCTAAATGAGTAAAGCGTTTGGTCTTGCTCAAGCAGTTTAGAAACTCTCTTAAATCGACCCCAAAGTGTCTTAAAATAGTCTTGGTTTAAAGGTTGTTGCCTTCCAGAAAAGATATTGTGATGAGGTTCTCCTTTTATAAGAAGATCTCTAACATAAGAGGGTACAGGAACAATTCTATTTCTGCCTGATTTATTTCTATTACCAGACAAATGAATATAGCCCAAGTCATCACTAAAGTCAGACCAAGTAAGTTCTCTTATTTCACGATGAGGTCTAAGTAGACATCCATAGGTCATTAAACAACATAGATATAATTGTTTGTTGTATGCTTTAATATCTTCATGTTTTTATTTGTAATTTATGTTTGTTTCTTTTTTTTGTGTTATTAAAAGGAAGTGTATTAAATTTTACACCAAATTTCTAATTGACTCTATTTTAGGTTTAAAAAAACTCTCTATGAATTTAGAACATCAGGTTTTTTGAAATTTTTTTCATTCTGTTTAGTTCATTAGATGTGATTTTTAAACTTATAAAAATAGTCTTAAATTAGCAGTTCTAAACAATATTGATACCATGAAATATACACCTTTTTTAGTCATCTTTTTTAGTTGTTGTTTTTCATCACTACTGGCTCAAGAGCAGTGTGATAGTCCTCTCTTGAAAGAGTATAACTGGAATAATACAACTTTAAAAGCTGTTTATTGTGGAGAAACAGATGATACTAATAAACCTGAAGGCTATGGGAAAATGATCTATGAAACAATTGAATATGGAGTTGATTTTCAGGAAGGATATTGGAAAGACGGCAAGCTAAATGGTGAAGGCATGGAGGTTTTTAGAGACGGAAGAGTTTACATAGGAAATTTTATTGATGGTAAAATCTCATTCGGCTCAGAAACTTGGCAACAGCGAGGAACAGTTTATAATGGTGGATTTAGGGACTATAAATATAATGGTGAGAATGGTGTTCTTAGTATAGTTAAAGATGATTTTAAAAGAACCCAAGAAGGTCTTTTTAAAAGTGACCTCTTGGTGGATGGGATTTCTGTCAATGAAACAAAGTTTGATGTGACAACTCAAAAAGGAATATTTTTCAATAATGAATTAGAAAATGGACAACAAATTATACAGGAAAATAAATCTGGGATAATTATAAAATCAACCTACTTAAATGGAGTTGAGGAGGTTACCTATCGCAATGATCAGAATTCTTATAACTCTAGTGATGTTTTGGGAAGTAGCTCTTCTGTAGAAGTAGCGATGGAAAAAAAAGGGTCTGTTGATAAAGGAATGTTAGCTTATTATGTCACTTTAGAAATTGATGGTGTTTCTGGAGATTTCCTTCTAGACACAGGGGCTATGGGGTTCAGTATTGGCAAAAAGATGTTTGAACGACTAAAAGGGCAAGGAATCGAATTCTTAGATTTAAATAAAAAGGTAGCTTCTGTTGGAGTAGGAGGTGAGTCACAAGGAAAATTAATCCTTTTAAATAACGTGAAAATTGGAAATTATACACTTAGTAATGTAGTGGCTAGTGTGTCTTTGGAAAATAACTTCTCTTTGCTAGGGACTGGTTTTTTGTTGAAATTCAGTAATGTTATATGGAATATGAAAAAGGAAACACTAATACTTTATAAATAATTAGTTCTCTTAAACAGCTTGTTTCAATAGAACTTCACTCACTTTTAATTTAGGAAAAAAACATAGATACTAATATGTGGGTAGTTGAGGGTTCACTTCCTTGGTTGGTCACTCAAAGTAATTCTTTAAATAATAAGTTTTTATTTATCAGTTTTTAATTTTGATATAAACAAACCATATGGCTTTTAATATTGTACTGGTAGAACCAGAAATTCCTAATAACACCGGTAATATTGGTAGGCTTAGTTTAGCCTCTGGGTCAGTTTTACACCTAGTAAAGCCGTTTGGATTTGAGTTGACCGATACACGACTTAAACGAGCTGGTCTTGATTACTGGAAGCATATTACTGTAAAAACATATGAGAGTTTGGAAGAGTTTTTAGCCATTAACCAAAATGAGAAGATGGTGTTTCTCTCGGCTTCTGCTGAAAAAGAATACTGCGAGATTGAATATGTCGATAATTTGTTTTTTGTCTTTGGTAAGGAGTCTATTGGCTTGCCTAAACAGCTAGTCGCAGCTAATTCCGGTAAATTATTTAAAATACCTATTCACAGTCCACATGTGAGAAGCTTAAATTTAGCAAATGCCGTTAGTATTGTAGTATTTGAAGGATTAAGGTCCTTAGGAGTTGTAAAAAAAACCTAATGAAAAAAACCCTCAAGAATAGCAGATCTATAAGGGTTTTTTTGGGATATTTACTCTATTTAACGAAGGGTAAACTTCATTTTCTTAGTTCCTAAAATTCATTATCATTTATGTAAGGCTCAGTCCATAGAATAGTTGATAATACAATTGCTTTGAACCAGGAATCATGCATTTTATTAACCATCTCAACACTGTGCCCTTTTTTAGCTAAAAATGGCTTAATAGTGGCTGTAATGGGGTAGATGAATGCGATCATATATCTGTAGTTTATGATTGGAGTTCCGTTTTCAACCTTGTCAGTTTTATTCTTCTTAGCTGTGTGGTGTCTCAGTGCAATTTCATGTTGGTAGTCGAGCCACTCTTGGTCGTAAGGCTTGTTACACAAGTCGTTGATCCAAACAGCAAACCTATCTCTCACAGCTCCTAAATACGCTGGGCTAGGCTTATCATTACTATTAAAGTAATAAAGTAAATGCTCATTACTGCCTACATAGCCATACCACACATCTAAAACATCTTCAATCTGATCCTTTAGAACCTCTCCAGCAAGTTTTAAGTTGGCCTCATCGTCTTTAGAAAAAAAGATCGTTTTCTTTAAAAGCGCGACATCTTCAAGTGTAACATTAGATTCGCCAGGTTTAGTATTCTCTGAAATGAGTTTCATAACCTTAGTTTTCTTGGATGTTTTATCCATTTCTGTATTAGTTTTCTCACACTCTTTGCTTTGTTTGCAGTTAATAAATAATAAACTGATAAACATTAAGATGATTGCATTTTTAGTTTTCATTAATTTGGGGGTATTTGGTTTAAATAAAATTATGTTAATTGATACTTGTTTACACTTTTGTTTGATACCTTTAATTTTCCTTTTCGCTTTTGACTATTAAAGTGGTAATACCTTTATTTGCTTATGTAAAGGTATTTATAAGGGCTTTTAAAATATAGAGCTGTGTAACGTAATAAGCGATAGAAGTAATAAGCGGTCGCTTGGGTTGTTCCAGAGGGATTTTGCGGTTTTAATCAATACATTTTAAGTCATTTTTTCCCTAAAAGTCAATCTTATTTAGTAATTAACAAGTGGTTTTATTACTCCGAAAGTAAGCACTGTATGGCAATTTTATGACCTAAACTACTTGTAAAAAACAGATAATTCTTACCACCGTCAGTGATTTTAAAGTACTTTTTAATAGTGTCTGTTTTTTCTGGGAAATTCCTAGTTTTTAGATTTGCTTTCTGTCCTCCAATAAGTCGTTTTAATGTTTTTTTCTGATAGGGTAGGGTCGATGAGATTTCGTATATTTTTCCTGGAAAGTTTTCGATAACTCTGTTGCTTGTGTATAGGTGCGTATTTAGATCGAGTTTGTTTAGTTTAAAGTGCTCTGAAATTAACCTGAAAGCTCCAGACTTCATGACGGCTGCATTGGGTTCATACAGGAAGCGCTGTGGGGTGCTGAATGTTGTTTCAGCAGATTTTTCTTGAGATGCTGTGAAAGAAAAGTGTTCAGTGCTACTTGGGTGTGAGTTAATGGTATGGATAGTAGCTTCAGTTTTATTATTTTTTTCTTGGAAAAACAAAAGCTCTTTAACTTCATTTTTTACAGCTATAATATAAACTTTGCTTACATATTTTAGCGTTTGAAGTGCACTGCTGATATCCAGCATTGGCGACATTTTAATGAGTGCATTTTTACTGTTATTGAAAATTAAGGATTGGTGCATTGTGATGTTTGGCCTGCAATCTTCAATAAGAAATTTTTTATTCTTTTCTGTGTCTCGGCGTGAGGGGTCTATATAAATCCAATCAAATTTTTCTGTAGTACTTTTTAGAAACTCTAAACCATCTACGTACTGGGTGGTCACATTATCTGCTTTTAAAACGTTGAAATTATGTGTAGCAATTTCAGCAAGTTTAGGGTTCGTTTCACAGTGAGTAACCGTTTTGAATTTCTTTGAAAAATAATAGCTATCCACGCCAAAACCGCCCGTAAGATCTAATAATGAGTGACCGCCAATTAGATTACTTTTAATTAGAGCAGTGGTCTCAGAAGAGGTTTGCTCAATATTTAGTTTGTTAGGGTAATAGATATTAGGAATTTGAAACCATGTATTTAGTTTTAATTCACATTTTTTCTTAGCTTCAATTTGTTCAATAAGCTCCTTGGTTTCAACGCCTTCGAAAGCACTTCCTTTAAGAATTAAAGAGTGTATATTAGAGTTTACATTTTTACTTATAAAATCTTGAATGTCAATATTTAATATAGTTTTATTCAATCAAAGGTTTAATTGGTGTTGTGTTTATTTTTTTCGTGAATTCATACAGTCCTATAGTAGCTGCTTGAACAACATTCATACTGCTGTTTTGGCCGTACATTTCAATATGAACTGTGTAGTCACAAAACTCAAGAATTGGTGAAGAAATACCATGCTTTTCATCACCAATAATAAAGGCGACCTTACTGCTTTTTGGGAGTTTTAAGTCAGAGATTGAAATGCTATTTTCTGTGATTTCAAGAGCAATAATCTCGTAGTTTTTAGACTTTAAACCTTTGATTTTTTCCAGTGTATTTTCAGTTTGTTCAAAAGAAATAGATTGCTCTGTTGCTCTTGAAGTTTTAGTGAATTTCCTACCGAGTTCTACAGGGTTCCCCCCTAAGATTAAATGAGTGATACCGAAAGCATCTGCCGTTCTAAACAGGCTCCCAAGATTGGCGGCATGAGTTACGTTATCACTTACTAAAACAATTGGAAAAGTTTTTTTTGAAAACTTGGATGTATAATGGTCTAATTGCATAGGTTCTTTAGTTTTCAAAGGCGTATTTTATAATATTAGCTCCCATCTTTAACGCTTTTAGTCTAACATCTTCTGGGTCGTTGTGCACGTTTGCATCTTCCCAGCCATCTCCTAAATCACTCTCATAGGTGAATAATAATATTAATTTACTTTCATGAAAATAACCTAAGGCTTTGGGCGCTAATCCATCGTGTTCATGAATTTTAGGGAGGCCTTTTGGAAATGGATAGATGTTATTGTAAATAGAGTGTGATAAAGGAATCTCTGTCATTTCTTTTTCTGGAAATACTTTTTTTAATTCTTTGACTACATAGGTTTTCATGCCGTAGTTGTCATCAATATGTAAAAATCCCCCAGATAATAAGTACATTCTTAAGTTTTTGGAATCACTTTCAGAAAACGTCACGTTTCCGTGCCCTGTCATATGAAGAAATGGGTATTCAAATATAGCTGTGCTTCCAACTTCTACAGATTGTGGTTTTTCTTCAATTGCTGTCTGAATAGTTGTATTACAGAAATTAATTAAATTTTTTAATGCAGTTGGATTGCTATACCAGTCACCTCCGCCATCATATTTTAATACAGCGATACTTTGGCCTGTACAAAAGTTTATACCAAAGATTAAAAGTAAATATAGAGTTCCTTTATTCATTGCAAAGTTGGATTGTGTGACAAGCTACAATAGCAGCGGTTTCTGTACGTAGTCTTGAGTTCCCAAGGGATACGGGTGTATAATCGTTTTCTATTGCACTTGCGATTTCTTGAGGGCTAAAATCACCCTCGGGGCCAATTAGAATTGTAATAGAGGTACCAGGTTTAATTTGGTCTTTAAGTTTTAATTTTTCGCCAAGTGCACAATGTGCTATAAAGTTGTTTCCTTTATGGTGAGTTTTTATGAATTCTGAAAAAGTGACTGCAGCTCCTAAGGTTGGGAGGTAAGAGTTTAGAGATTGTTTCATGGCCGATTGTATAATTTTTTCAAACCGCTCCGTTTTAACTACTTTTCTTTCACTATTATGAGTGATAATAGGAGTAATGAATGTCACGCCTATTTCTGTCGCTTTTTCTATAAACCATTCGTAGCGATCGTTCATTTTTGTAGGTGAAACTACCAGGTGAACTGTATAGTCTTTTGGAGGCTCATATTTAGAGCTTAGTATATTGACAACACATTTATTATGGTTAGGGATCACGACTTCGGCTTCAAAAGTCCAGCCAATCCCATTGGTAATCATTAAAATATCTCCAGTAGATTTACGCAATACTTTTACAATATGATGACTTTCATCCTTTGAGAAATTAAAAGTCTTTGTAGTTTCGTTTAGCTCTGAGTTGTAAAATAGTTGCATTTGCTTTATATTTTTAAGCGTGAGGACGCCATAATGGATTGATCTGCATAGTTTTGATTTTGAAACTTTAAATACCCTACGATTGCAATCATTGCCGCATTATCGGTCGTAAACTCAAAAGCGGGTAAATAGGTAGTCCATCCTTGCTGGCTTTCTGCTTGATTTAACGCGCCCCTGATACCTGAGTTTGCTGAAACACCACCTCCAATCGCAATCTGATTGATTCCTGTTTCTAAAACCGCTAATTTTAATTTATCCATTAAAATCCCAACAATTGTATACTGTATTGATGCACAAATGTCATTGAGATTTTCTTTAATAAATTGAGGGTTTTCATTAACTTTTTTCTGTATGAAGTATAAAATGCCCGTTTTCAAACCTGAAAAACTAAAATTGAGCCCCTTTACTTTGGGTTTTGTAAACTTGAATGCTTTTGGGTTTCCTAGCTTTGCACGTTTATCTATTTCTGGGCCCGCTGGATAACCCAAGCCTAAAATTTTTCCGCTTTTGTCAAAAGCTTCTCCAACGGCATCATCAATGGTTTCTCCGATTACCGTCATATTAAAATAATCATTCACGCGAACAATTTGCGTGTGACCACCAGAAATAGTCATCGCAATAAATGGAAATGGAGGTTTTTTATAACCCTCCTCTTCAATAAAGTGCGCTAATATATGCCCTTGCATATGGTTCACGTCAATTAATGGAATGTCAAGACCATAAGCCAATGATTTTGCAAATGAAGTCCCGACTAACAAAGAGCCCATAAGACCTGGGCCTTGCGTAAATGCAACAGCATCTAAATCGGCTGTAGAAATACCAGCTTTTTTCAGCGCTTGATCTACCACAGGAACAATATTTTGTTGGTGTGCTCTAGATGCTAATTCAGGAACTACCCCGCCATAGGATTTATGAATTGCTTGCGTCGCAATGACATTACTAAGTATTTTCCCGTTGCATAGAACGGCTGCAGCAGTATCATCACAAGAAGATTCAATTCCTAAAATGTATATATTTTTTAAGCTCATTAAGACGATTTTGTCAGAATATTCGTTTAATTTGTAATTATAATTAGGTATAATTTAATCTATTAATTAGACTACTGCAAAGAAATAAAAAAAATAGCAGTAAAATAAATCCTTTACAGAGTTTAAATTTTAGTTTAAATAGTTAAATTGTGAATAAAATAACTTTTCTAGTATATCAATAAGTATCTTAAAATAGCATCTAAAGTCGTCTTGAAACTGACGTTGTTCTTCATTTTTTTGGTGGTTTTTTTATCAATTCCAGCGATCCAAACGAGTTTAGGAAGCTATGCTACAGGTGAAATTAACGAGGCCTATGGCACCGACATAAAAATCGAAAAGGTTGGACTTCAGTTTAATGGAGATGTAGAGCTGAAAAACATCTTGATAAAGGACCATTTCGAAGCTCCTATGATTTCTATCTCGGAACTTAACTCCTCTGTTTTAAGTTTTGTTAAAATTGCTAATAACGAGCTCGAATTTGGGGATATTGACCTATACAACCTCTTTTTTCACATAAAGACCTACAGAGGGGAAGGGGGGACTAGCTTGGATGTTTTTGTTGATAAGTTCGATAGGAAAAACCCAAGTAAAAATAACAAGAAATTTTCGCTATCTTCAGTTAGTTTGAATATATACAACAGTAGTTTTCGTCTTACTGATGAAAATAAACAAAACCCTGATGTTTTGGATTTTAAAGATCTTGATATCTTAGCTTCAGATTTCTTAATTTCGGGATCTGATATAGACACAAAAATAAGGCGACTTTCTTTTAAGGATTCTAGAGGTGTCGCATTAAAAAACCTTCAAACAGAGTTCTCTTATTCGCCTACTCAAATGGTGTTTTCTGATTTACAAATGGAGACACTAACATCTTTAGTTTCAGGTCAACTTCAGTTTGATTATCAACGTGAGGATCTTAAATCTTTTTCAAACAAGGTTCAGCTTTCTGGTTTTTTTAAAAATAGCACTATTGATTTGGAAGAACTTAATTTGTTATACGATGAATTTGGAGCGAACCAAAAGCTTCAGTTTAGCTCTTCATTTTCGGGTACATTAGAAAATCTAATTCTAGAGGATTTTAATTTAAGTAATAGCCGCAACACCTCTATAATTGGAAAGCTTCACTTTAGAAAGTTGTTTGAATCAACTACAGACGATTTTGAGCTTGACGGGGAGTTTGAAGAGATAGCTTCAAACTACCAAGAACTGGTAGCATTATTGCCTAGAGTTTTAGGTAATACGATTCCGTCTGGCTTTAAAGCTTTGGGGCGATTTAATATGCATGGTCAGGCAAATATTACTAGAGAATCTGTTAAAGCTGTTATGGAAGTTTCAACCGAAATAGGAGGTCTTTTTCTTGATTTAAATTTAGATGAAATAGAGAACATTGACAACGCCTCCTACAAAGGGCAAATTCGTTTTATAGATTTTGACTTAGGTAAAGCCATGGCAGAACCTGCGATTGGTTTAGTTACATCTAGCCTTCGTGTGGTCGGGAGTGGTTTTAGTAAGGATAACATTAGTTCTGATATTAAAGGGGTTATTAATTCCTTGGTATTTCAGGACTATACTTACTCTGATTTACAAGTTTCCGGTGCTGTGATGAATAATGTTTTTAATGGCCGGTTGAACGTAGCGGATACTAATTTAAAATTAAACTTCTCAGGTCTAGTGGATTTCTCAGGAAGCGAGAATATTTATGATTTTTCAGCTCTTATCGATTACGCTAATTTGAATGCCTTAAAGCTGGTCGATCGAGATAAAACCTCCATATTAAAAGGAGAGGTTCTTGTAGATTTAAAAGGCTCTAGTTTGGATGATGTCTATGGAGTGCTTAGTTTTAAAGATGCCTTGTATGAGAATCAAAATGATCGCTATGAGTTCAAAGATTTTGAAATCACCTCTACATTTGATAGTAATAGGTCAAGAACGATACAGGTAAATTCACCAGAAATTGTAAACGGAAGTTTGAAGGGGAAATTTCGTATTAACGATTTACCAGATTTAATGAGAAATTCATTAGGTGGGATTTACACTAAGTTCAGTCCTTTTAAAGTTGTAGATAACCAATATCTAAACTTTAACTTTAAAATTTACAGTAAAATATTAGAACTATTTTATCCAAATATAAAGATTGGACCGAATACTTCTGTAAAGGGAAGACTGGAGAGTGAGCCTAAAAACTTTAAGCTTACCTTTAGGTCACCTACAATCGAAATGGATGATTTTTTTGCAGACAAAATCAAGGTTCAGTTAATAAATGACAACCCGTTGTTCAACTCATATATTGAAGTTGATAGTATTGCAACTAAGTATTATAAAGCCTCTGATTTTAGTTTAATAAATGTCATTCTGAACGATACTTTGTATGTAAAATCTGAATTTAAAGGCGGAGAGGAATCGAAAGATGAATTTGATTTAAATTTATATTATACGATAAATGAAGCTAATAAGTCTGTAGTTGGAGTTAAAAAATCGACCGCTATTTTTAAGGAAACGCCATGGCTAATAAATAGTTCTCAAAACACACAGAATACAATTACGTTTGACAGAGATTTTGAGGAAATATTAGTGGATAATTTAACAATGTCATATGCGGATGAAGAGGTTCGCTTAAATGGTGTTGTACAGACTTCTGGCAATAAGAACTTAGATCTTGACTTCACTAATGTAGATGTAGCAAAAGTTACCCCTTCAGTTAAGAATTTAAAGTTAGGGGGGAAATTAAATGGCAACCTAAACATTAGTGAGTTGCAAAGCGTATATCTTCCAAAGTCGAGTTTGACTATAGATGATTTTGAAGTGAATAATTTTAACCTAGGTTCGTTTAAAGCCGATATTCAAGGGAATGAATCCCTCACAAATTACGATGTTAGTGTGTCATTAAAAGATGATTTCAATGAATCTTTATCGGTCGTTGGGGCTTTAGATGTTTCTAGTGCTAATGCAAGCCTTGAGCTTAATATCTCATTTAGTGATTTCATTTTAGATCCTTTAAATCCTTTTGGTGCCGATGTAATTACTAATATTCGCGGAGGTGTTTCAGGTTTTGCTTCTGTAAGTGGTCGACTTGACAAACCTCAAATAGAAGGGCGTTTAGTTTTAGATAATGGTGGTTTAGCCATTCCTTACTTAAATATTGGGTATGATTTTGCGGACGATACTGTTATCAATCTAGAGAAGCAAAGCTTTATTTTTGATCAAGCCTTAATAAATGATGTTGACTACCAATCACAAGCTTATTTAAATGGGAATATCAGTCATAATAATTTTTCCAATTGGTCTTTAGGCTTACATATCGAATCTGATCGCTTACTAGTGCTTAACACGATTGAGCAAGATCAATCTTTATACTACGGCACCGCTTTTGTAGATGGAGATATTGATATTTCAGGGCCTACAGATCAATTATTTATTGAGGCCAATGTAGGTACCTCTCAAGGAACAATATTTAAGATTCCGCTAAATGATAGTGAGATATTATCTGAAAGCTCTTATATAAGTTTTTTAAGTCCTGATCAAAAGTTAACTAATAAATTAGTCCAGTCCTTTGAGATTGAAGATGTTAAAGGTCTTGAAATGGAATTTAATATGGATATCAATGACAATGCTGAAATTGAAATTGTAATAGATAAGCAAACAGGAAGTTCAATAATTGGGCGTGGAAATGGAAGTATGTTAGCTCAAATTAATACCAAAGGTAAATTTCAAATGTTTGGAGATTTTATAGTCCTTTCAGGAATTTACAATTTTTCTTTTGGTCGCATTATTCAAAAAAAATTCAAAGTAGTTAAGGATGGAACGATGGCTTGGGATGGAAGTCCATTAAATGCGGATATAAATATTAAGGCGCTCTACGACGGTATTAATGTCAACCCTTCAACTTTACTAGATAATCCAATTAATCAAAGCATTCCAACGGAAGTCGAAGTTCACTTGACTGGTCAATTAGAAAAACCAGATTTAAATTTTGACATTCGATTTCCAGGAATTAATTCAACCCTTAATAGTGAGTTAGCAGACCGGTTAAGGGACAAGGATAAAAAAGAATTTCAAGCTCTTTCCTTATTGGCAACAGGGGCATTTAGGAGTGAATTAACGCTAGGCTCTCAAGACGCCTTTGGATTGGTCTCAGATGGGGTTACAAGTATGTTAAATGAGCTCCTTGCTGATGATGACAATAAAGTTCAATTAGGAATTGATTTAGATTTGGGACAAACAACCCCTGACTATGAAACCGACAGTCGTGTAGGGGTTACCGTATCTACAAAAATAAGTGATAACATTCTAATTAATGGTAAAGTAGGGGTCCCCGTTGGGGGTGTTAGTGAGACAACGGTCGCCGGAGATTTTGAGGTCGAGATTTTATTAAATGAAGACCGTACCTTATCGCTTAAGTTTTTCAATAAAGAGAATAGCATTCAAAATTTTGGAGAACAAATTGGGTATACTCAGGGGATAGGACTCTCTTATAATATTGAATTCGACAATTTAAAAGAATTCTTAGAAGCGCTTTTTAAAAAACAAACGAAAAAAGCAAAATCTATAATTCCTTCAGAGGATGATTCTTCATTACCAGAATTTATGAATTTCAAGGAAAATAGCCCCAAAAAACCAGCGAATAATTAATTTTTTAGCTTCTAAATCAAATAGTTATTAACGAAAACGTTTGAATTTATAGAAGTTGATAAATTTGATACCTTTTGAGCGTTTTTTAACATATAAGTTTTATTAATTTTACAACATAAACCATTACAACTATGGAGAATCAGATAAAAAAAATTGGTGTTCTAACATCTGGAGGTGATGCACCTGGGATGAATGCAGCAATACGGTCTGTCGTACGAGCCTGTGCATATCACACGATTGAATGTGTTGGTGTCTACAGAGGATATGAAGGAATGATAGAAGGAGATTTTGAAGTATTAGATGCAAGAAGCGTAAACAATATTATAAATAAAGGAGGTACCTTTTTAAAGTCTGCACGTTCTAAAGAGTTCAGGACGAAAGAAGGGCGTAAGAAAGCTCACGAACAATTACAAAAAGAAAATATTGATGCCTTGGTTTTAATTGGTGGTGACGGAACCTTTACCGGAGGGATGATTTTTAATGAAGAATTTAATTTTCCTATTATAGGCATTCCGGGTACCATAGATAATGATATTGTTGGCACCAACTTCACACTAGGTTATGACACTGCTTTAAACACTGCGGTTGAAGCTATTGATAAAATAAGAGATACAGCCAGTTCGCATAAGCGCTTGTTTTTTGTTGAGGTTATGGGACGTGATGTTGGGCATATTGCTTTAAATGCTGGAGTTGGTTCCGGAGCTGAAGAAATTTTAGTGCCTGAAGAAGATTTAGGTTTAGATCGCCTTTTAGAGTCTTTAGAAAAGAGTAGGCATACTGGTAAGTCATCTAGTATTGTTGTAGTTGCTGAAGGCGACAAGACTGGAAAAAATGTATTTGAGTTAAGAGATTATGTGGAAGAAAACCTTGAAGGATATGATGTGCGTGTTTCTGTTTTAGGACATATGCAGCGCGGCGGAGCACCTTCTTGTTTTGACAGAGTTTTAGCGTCCAGAATGGGTGTGAAAGCTGTAGAGTCTTTATTGGAAGGTAAAAAAAACGTAATGGTTGGAACTATCAACAATAAACTAGAATTATACCCTATTGATAAAGCAGTCAAAGGGCATTCAAAAATAGATGAAGAATTATTGAGAGTATCAGATATAATGAGTATTTAAAAAACTAGAATTAATTAAAATAATAATAAAATGTCAAAAGTAAAAATTGGAATTAATGGATTTGGTCGAATCGGAAGAATAGCATTTCGTATAGCTGCTAGCAGACCTGATGTTCAAGTTGTAGGAATTAATGATTTATTAGATGTAGAGCACTTAGCGTATCTACTAAAGTACGATTCCGTTCACGGAAAGTTTCAAGGAACTATTGAAGTGAGAAATGGTAACTTAGTAATAAATGGCAATGAAATTCGTGTGTCAGCTGAACGAAATCCAGAAGATCTAAAATGGGATGCAGTTTCTGCCGATGTTGTTTTAGATTGTACCGGAATATTCACAACACTTGAAGGTGCTCAAAAGCACATTACAGCTGGAGCGAAAAAGGTTGCTATTTCCGCGCCATCTGCTGATGCTCCAATGTTTGTAATGGGAGTTAACAATGATAAAATTACTGCAGATCATACCATTGTATCAAATGCATCTTGTACAACGAACTGTTTGGCTCCAATTGCTAAAGTTCTTAATGATAAATTCGGAATTGCTGAAGGTCTTATGACTACAGTGCATGCCGCTACTGCAACCCAATTTACAGTCGATGGTCCTTCTCGTAAAGACTACAGACTTGGTCGTGCTTCTTTAAATAATATTGTTCCTGCTTCTACAGGAGCAGCTAAAGCTGTTGGAAAAGTGATTCCAGAACTTAATGGTAAACTTACAGGAATGGCTTTTAGAGTTCCTACGGTTGATGTTTCAGTTGTTGATTTAACATGTCGTTTAGAGAAAGGCGCTTCTTTTGATGAAGTGAAAGCAGCAATCAAACACGCTTCAGAAAATGAATTAAAAGGAGTTTTAGGATATACGGAAGAAGGAGTAGTGTCTCAAGATTTTGTATCTGAATCACTAACAAGTACATTTGATGCCAACGCAAGTATGGCGTTAAATGACAACTTTGTTAAAATCATCTCTTGGTATGATAATGAATATGGTTATTCTTCTAAATTAGTAGATTTAGCACAATATATTCATGCGGTCTAAATAATAATTTAAAACATACACTGCTAAAATTGCAGTGTATGTTTTTTTAATTTCCCTTAATATGATTTTTGTAATTGATAGCGGTTCAACAAAATGTGATTGGATTGCCATAGACTCTTCAACGGGAAAGCAGCTTTTTGAAAAGCAACGAACGAAGGGTTTGAATCCGGCAATTATTTCTGATACTGATGCGTTTGATGTTATAAAAGCAAATGATATTATTTATGAAAACAAGCTAACTGTTTCTCATATTTATTTTTATGGTGCTGGATGTGGTACTGAAAAACCTGTAAAAATGCTTAAGGGGGTTTTGCAGTCAATTTTTAAAAATGCAGAAGTCGTTGTTAAAGAAGATACCTATGCAGCAGTCTATGCTACCGTTGGGGTTTCTCACAGTCCTGCCGTTGTTTGTATTTTAGGAACAGGTTCAAACTGTTCTTACTATAATGGGCAATCGATTGATCAGAAGATAATTTCTTTAGGATATTCAGTCATGGATGATGCTTCTGGGAATTATTACGGAAGACAGCTATTGAGAGATTACTATTTTGACCATATGCCTCATGACTTGAAATTAGTTTTTAAAACTCGCTATAATGTTAATGACGATGTGATTAAAAGTAATTTATACAAAAAACCAAATCCCAATGCCTATCTAGCAACTTTTGCGGAGTTTATGATTTTGAATAAAGAATCCGATTATGTTCAAAAAGTAATAAAAAAAGGTCTACGCATATTTGTAGAAAATATGATTTTACAATATAAAGAAGAAATTAAGACCGTGCCTGTTCATTTCGCTGGGTCTATTGCTTATTTCACTCAAGATGAAATTAAAGAAGTAGCACAAGAATATGGTTTTACTGTTGGTAATTTTGAGCGTCGTCCTATAGAAGGGCTCGTTGAATACCACGCTGAAATTGCTAAAAGCTCTTAAAGGGTTACTTTACAGCAATCATGCTAATTTCTACATTAACAAATTTTGGTAAATTAGCAACTTCGACAGTCTCTCTGGCAGGTGCTGTTGCTTCTTCGAAATACATCCCGTATACACTATTGATGGCCCCAAAAGAATTCATATCTGAAATAAATATGGAGGATTTAATAACGTTTTCAAACGTCATATCAGCAGCTTCCAAAACTGCTTTAAGATTTTCCATTACTTGAGTAGTTTCTTGCTGTATTGTATCCATTACTAATTCTCCCGTTTCTGGGTCTAAAGCAATTTGTCCAGACGTGTATAGCATATTACCTACTAACACGGCTTGACTATAAGGTCCAATTGGTTGAGGTACTTTATGGGTACTGATAATTTTTTTCATAGTTTTATAATCGTTTGTCTGGCTGTCTTCGTTTTTCATATTTAATATCTTTAAACATACTTGAGCGAATCCCAATAAAGAAATTCCATGAACTTCGATTGCTAAAAGGAATCCATGAGAAATTCATTCTCCAGCTTAATAAATCGCGTTCAAACCGTAATTGTGTGTACGTAAATCCATTGTTTTTAAGGTCATACCCTGAGGAAGCACCAACACTCCATCGCGGAGAGAGTTCAATATCTCCTGAAAACATTAAAGAGTGAGAAGATATTTCACTTTGCCGCCTTGTATTATTGTAATTGACGGCATACGCCAGCCTTAAACTCCAAGGGATTTTATAGTTGTAGAGTGCTGAAGGTGCCACTTCTTTCTCTTTATCATTATTTAAAGATTGGTTAGAGTAATCTTGTGATTTTCCAAATAAGTCATCAGCACGACCCCCACTTTTTCTAGACTCTTCTTGGGTCTGGTCTTGTTTGGAGTCCTCTTCGCTAAAAGTATCACTAGATAAATTATAGCTCATGGTCATATTTGCACTCGTTAAACGAAATAAGCTCCCTCCATTTTCTATATTAAAAGCATCAACCTTTTTGTTATTATTGTCAAGGGCATAGGGATCTAGGGTTGCCCCAAAGTTTAGACTCATTTTACTGTCAAATAGTTGGGTCCCACCTGAAACTCTTACGGGGCTCCAGTTTAGGGAATCTCCAGCTACATTATAGTTAGTAGAGAAATTTAAAGAGTTAAGTAAAAATATTTTTTTAGGATCTGTTGCGGTGCTGTCTTTGTCGCGAATTTTTGCTTCTAAGTTGTTGTTTAGTGACAATCCAATTCCGCTAGAAAATGTTTTTCCAGGGGCCCCAAATAACGATTGTTCAAATCGAGTGTAGTCTACCTCGTTTGTAGTGGTTCCGTCTGCGCTAATGACTTCATAGGTTTCATAATACTTATCAAATGAAGGGTTGATGTTATAACTTACTGATGGCCGCATGACATGCCGAATTGCCTGAATTTTTTTATCTTCTCCAAAGTCAAACATCCCATATACAGTCGTTCCTATACTTGTACTAAAATTGTATGTACGATACGAGTCAAACCCCTTGAGAGGCGTTGTGATGACAGATTGAGTTTCTACGTCATACTCTTTTTTGATAGTGTTGAAAGTCCAATTTTCTTTAAAATTTGCACTAGTACTCATACTAAAGTGTTTGAAAACTTTAAAATTAGTACTTAATGGAATGGTGTGTTGAAACCCTGCTTTGGCGTCTTCAAACATTTCAGGTTTAAAAAACAGTGAGTCAGTAGTTTGAATCCGGTTTTCAGCACGCATGTTATATTGTAAATTAATATTTTGAATACCTCCTTTTTTGCTACCTGTTTTTGGAGCAAATGGAAATATTCGATCTATACTTCCTTGGAAAGTTGGTAAGGTCATATTAATTTTCTCGGTATTAGTATTTTGGGAGTGGGTCGCTGTAATACTAATATTCACTTGTGGTTCTCCTTTAAAAGTTTTTGAATAGGACACAGATGAGGAGAGTGTATTGTTTAAAAAGTTTGAAGTATTTAGTTGGTTTACAGATTCCTGAAAATAAGTGCTAGAGCCTAAGTTAACAGAAGCAGAAAACCTAGAGCTTGGGTTCGATTTTGAGTCTTGACTTTGGTTCCATCTTAGATTATAAATAGAGCTTCTTGAGTAATCAGGAAACCCCCGTTCACTATTAATTAGATTTTCGTAACGAAAGCTTAAAGAGCCTCTAAATCTATAACGAACTGCATAACTGCTTTCTATTCGTGCACCATAACTTCCATTTGTGTAGTAGTCGCCAAGAGTTGCTAAGTCGAAATAATCGCTTAAAGCAAAATAATACCCCCCATTTTGAAGAAAATAACCTCTGTTGTTTTGTTCTCCAAAAGTTGGGAAAATCACACCAGAAGTTCGCTTTTTAGACATAGGGAGAAATGCAAATGGGAATCCAATAGGGGTTGGTACGTTTGCTATAAACATATTTGTAAGGCCGGTAACTACTTTTTTTCCAGGGACAATTTTAGCTTTCCGTAGGAGAAAATAATATTCTGGATTTTCTACATTTTCTGAAGTAGTAAATTTAGCGCGTTTAACAAAGTATACTGAATCGTTTTCCTTCTTAGTTAATTCAGAAATGATTCGTCCTCCTTGCTGTTCGGTTTTTGAATTCCAAATCAAGGCTTTCTTAGTTTTTATATTAAAAGCAATCGAATCAGGCTCTACCAAATCATTTCCCTGCTTAAAAACGGGATGTTGTGAGTAAATACCTAGTGAGTCTTTCAAGCGACCTGCATAAATAATATCTTTCCCGTAATCAATAATTATGACCCCAGCCTTAATATCCATGTCTTTATACTGAATTTCAGCTTCGTTGTATAAGTAAATTTGCTGTGTTTTTTGATTAATAGAGGTGTAGTCTTTTGCTTTGTAATCTACGATGCCTTCAAGAAAGCTTTTAGGCTTTAGGATACTATCGTTTGATATAGAGTCTCCTTCAACCAATTTGACTTCTGAATTAAAAACCGAATCAGTTTGAGTCTCAGTTGTTGTGATTTCAGATACATCTTTAGTTAGCGGCTTTGGGTTTAGGGTGACTTGAGCCATGCCAAAAGTGTTGGCAAACACTGTAAAACTTAGAGTAAAAAGTAGTTGAAATAGTGTTGTTTTCAATGCTTTTAAGTGTATTTTTGTAATTAGGTGCCTCGATTATTAAAAATCAAAGTTACGTATATTTTTAGTGATTTTTTAATTTTGAAGTATCGATTGATAGGTTAAATATTTCGTATGCAAAAGCAGATTATATTATTTTTAGTTCTGACGCTTATTTCTAACACAACTTCTATAGCGCAAACAAATACAAAGCCCTTTGTGGTAGTCTTGGACGCTGGACATGGAGGTAAAGATCCTGGCCGCCCCACTAATTTTGGTTATAAAGAAAAAGACATCGCTTTGGATATAGTATTGAAAGTAGGGCATAACCTTGAAAAAAATGACAATATAAAAGTAATTTATACAAGAAGTACTGATGTGTTTATCGAGCTCAGGCAGCGGGCAAAAATAGCCAATAAAGCAGATGCTGACTTATTTGTATCTATACATTGTAATGCTCATAACTCTCAGGCTTATGGTACAGAAACCTTTGTTTTAGGCTTGCACAGAAATGATTCAAATTTTAGAATAGCTCAGCAAGAAAATGAAGTCATTTTTTTAGAAGATAATTTTGAATCTAACTATGAAGGGTTTGATCCAAATTCTCCAGAATCAATGATTGGTTTAACTCTAATGCAAGAGGATTATTTAGATCAAAGCATATTACTAGCGCGCTATGTCCAGGATAATTTCACATATAAGTTAAAACGAAAAAACAGAGGGGTTAAGCAAGCTGGTTTTTGGGTGTTGCATAACACTTATATGCCTAGTATTTTAATTGAAACGGGGTTTATTACCAATAAAACCGAAGGCGATTATCTCAATTCAGCTACTGGAAAGATAAACATGTCTAAAAGTATTTCAGATGCTATTTTAGACTATAAGTCTAAGTTAAACTCTGACTCCTCATCTACGACTGAGGGTTTGCCAAATGATACAAATGTAGTGAGTGAAGGTTCAGAAGTAATTGAGCCAGTTGCGACTCCTTCAGCGAACACGTCCTCAGTTATTTTTAAAGTACAAATAGCAGCAGGGGCTAATAAGTTAGCAACAAAGTCCTACAACTTTAAAGGGTTAAATCAAATTACTAGACAAAAATCAAACTCAATTTACCGCTATTTTTATGGCCACACATCGAACTATTCTGTTGCGGTTGAATTGTTAAATAGAGCAATTTCGAAAGGCTATACAACCGCCTATTTGGTGGCTTACAAGGATGGCCAAAAAACAACAATAAAGGAAGCCTTGAAATCTACTGAGAATTAGGCATAATTATTTCATTTTTATCCTTAAATTTGTAATAATAAAAACTTTTGTATTGAAACTATCTAAGGAAATTAAAACAGCTATTCTTGTTATTTCAGGTGTACTGCTCTTCATTTTTATTTTTAATTATTTAAAGGGCGAGAATGTGTTTGATTCTTCCAAAAAAATCAGTGCTATTTACGATAACGTAGAAGGGCTAGCACCTTCTGCAGCAGTCACTATAAACGGACATAAAATTGGAAAAGTTCAATCTATTGAGTTTAAGGGAGATGGTTCTGGATTACTTAAAGTAACCATGCTTATTGGAGATGATTTTTCGTTTTCGATTAACAGTGAGGCCCAATTGTATGAAGCTGGCCTAATCGGAGGTAAAGCAATTGCAATAGTTCCGGCCTTTGACGGTGCAGCTTTAGTCCAGTCTGGAGATGTATTGATATCCAATGTTAAACCCGGCCTTACAGACTTAGTAAATCAGCGACTAACGCCACTTCAAGAAAAAATTGAGACGATGATGGTCAGTGCCGACCTGTTATTAAACAATCTTAATGATGTGTTTGATGTTCAAACAAAAGATAATATCAAGCAAAGTATCGCTGAGCTAAGCACTACGATAACTTCCTTTAAAACGACTTCAGAATCTCTAAACGGATTAGTAGAAGATAATAAATCTGCTATCGGACAAACCCTTTTGAATTTTAATCAAATTTCGGAAGACTTAACAAGTGTTAGTAAATCTCTTTCAGAATCCGATTTAGATTCAATTATGCTTGATTTAAAATCTACAATTTCTAGCTTTGATTCCCTGTTAAAGAGTATAGAAAATGGAGAAGGGTCGATAGGGAAACTCATGAAAGATGATCGTATGTATGTTAATCTTCAAGGAGCAACTAAACAGTTAGAGCAGCTTTTGGAAGACATGAAGTTAAATCCAAAACGTTATGTGCATTTTTCATTATTTGGAAAAAAGGCCAAACAATATGACGCGGAGGGTAATGAAATGAAAACTAGCAAAGAGTAATTAAATGAGTCTATTACCAAATATAATTTTTGCGATTATACTTTTTTCGGGACTTGGTTTCTTTGCACGAAACGTAAGCAAACTTAAGCGTAATATTTACTTAGGAAAAGATGTGGATACGAGTGGTGACATCAAGCTGCGTTGGACCAACATGGCTAAAATAGCACTTGGGCAAGGCAAAATGGTTCGTCGTCCAGTCTCCGGAATTCTTCATATTGTAGTGTATATCGGGTTTGTAATCATTAATATTGAAGTTTTAGAAATTATTATTGATGGCCTGTTCGGTACCCACCGTATTTTTTCCGCTATTGGACCTCTTTATGGAGTATTGATCGGGATTTTTGAAATTCTAGCTGCTTTAGTTTTTGTAGCGGTTGTTATTTTTTGGTTTCGAAGAAACGTTGTAAAGATTCAGCGGTTTATGAAGTCTGAAATGAAAGGGTGGCCTAAGCTTGACGGCAACTTAATTCTTTATTTCGAAATTGTATTAATGGCTCTTTTTATTATAATGAATGCCACGGATGTAGAATTCCAGTCAATAAACTCCGGGAATGTTATAAGTCAGTTCTTTACGCCCATGTTTGAGGGGCTTAATGTTCGCCTAATTGAACGCATAGCGTGGTGGATGCATATCGTTGGGATTCTTATTTTTCTAAATTATTTGTATTATTCAAAGCATTTACACATTCTATTGGCGTTTCCAAATACGTATTATGGAAGTGTTAAACCTAAAGGTCAACTGGACAATTTAGAAGCCGTTACAAAAGAAGTCAAGTTAATGATGGATCCTGATGCAGATCCGTATGCGGCAGTTGATGAAGATGCTGCAACCCCTGACAAATTTGGGGCAAGTGATGTTCAAGATCTTAATTGGGTGCAGCTTTTAAATGCATATACATGTACTGAGTGTGGGCGTTGTACTAGTGAATGCCCAGCCAATCAGACCGGTAAAAAATTATCTCCAAGAAAAATCATGATGGATACTCGTGATCGTTTGGTAGAGGTTGGAAACAATATAGACGCCAATAATGGCGAGTTTAAGCTAGATGGCAAACAGCTGTTAGGCGATTATATTACAAATGAAGAGCTTTGGGCCTGTACTAGCTGTAATGCATGTGTAGAAGCATGCCCAGTAAGCATAGACCCTCTTTCAATTATTCTTGAAATGCGACGTTACTTGGTAATGGAGCAAAGTGCCGCCCCAATGGAGCTTAACAATATGATGTCCAATATTGAAAACAATGGAGCCCCCTGGCCTTACAATCAAATGGACCGATTAAACTGGAAAAACGAGTAAAATATATATTTATAAAAGTTAACAATGAAAAGAGAAGAAGCTGATAAGTTATTACATGAAAAAGTAGAAGCAGGCGAACTTGTAAGCCCTGTGCTTCCAGGAGGCGTAAAAAACTATTTAATTGATATCGACGGTACAATTACTGAAGATGTCCCTAATGAAGAGCCGGAGCGAATGGGCACGTGCTTGCCTTTTGTTGATGCCCTAGAAACGTGTAACCGCTGGTTCGAAGAAGGCCATATGATTTGTTTCTTTACATCACGAACAGAAATACATAGGGCTGTTACGGAAGGTTGGCTAAAGCAACATGGGTTTAATTACCACAGTCTTTTAATGGGTAAGCCAAGAGGTGGAAATTACCACTGGATTGACAACCACTTAGTTAAAGCAACACGTTATAAAGGGAAATTTACTGATTTAGTTGAAAAAGAAGTGACGATTGAAGTTTTTGATGATGGTCAGCATGATTAATATTTAGACTATGAGTGATGTATTAAAAGTACCAACAATGGCTGAATTTGCGGCTACTGGAAAGCAACCTGAGGTTTTGTTTTGGGTAGGCTGTGCCGGTAGTTTTGATGACCGTGCAAGAAAAATAACCAAAGCTTTTGTAAGGATATTAAACAAAGCTGAGGTTGATTTTGCCGTCTTGGGGACTGAAGAAAGTTGTACAGGGGACCCCGCTAAGCGCGCTGGAAATGAGTTTTTATTCCAGATGCAAGCGGTCACTAATATCGAGGTGCTAAATGCGTACGACGTTAAAAAAATTGTAACCGCATGTCCCCACTGTTTTAATACACTTAAAAACGAATACCCTTCTTTAGGAGGTGATTATAAAGTGATGCATCACACCCAATTTCTAAAAAGTTTATTAGATGAAGGTCGTTTGACAATTGAAGGTGGTAAATTTAAAGGAAAACGGATTACATTTCATGATCCTTGTTATTTGGGCCGTGCAAATGACGTCTATGAAGCGCCACGAGATTTGATTAAAAAGTTAGATGCGGAATTGGTTGAAATGAAAAATTGCCGCAAAAAAGGACTTTGCTGCGGTGCCGGTGGTGCTCAAATGTTTAAGGATGCCGAAAAAGGAGATAAAGAAATTAATATTGAACGCACCGAACAAGCCATGGCAGTAAAGCCTGAAATTATTGCAGCTGGATGCCCATTTTGTAATACCATGATGTCTGATGGTGTTAAAAATAAGGCAGAAGGTCAAATTGAAGTCATGGATGTCGCTGAGTTGATCGCCAATGCAAATGATTTATAACACGAAATACTACTTAAACAAATGTTAGTTAATTTTGATACCCTTCCAGAAAATGCCCGTATTTGGATTTACCAATCTAATCGGTCTTTTACTGAAATTGAATTACAGGAGATTTCAGCCAAACTAAATGCCTTTTTAGAGAGTTGGGTCGCACATGGTTCCGATTTACAAGCTGGCTTTGAAATTAAATATAAGCGATTTATTGTGATTGCTTTGGATCAAGAGAAGCAATCGGCAAGCGGCTGTTCTATTGACGCTTCTGTACAGTTTATTCAAGAGCTAGAGACTTCCTACTCCGTAGATTTAATGGATAAAATGAACGTTTCTTACAAACAAGGAGACTATGTTGCTTATAAAACACTAACAGATTTTAAAAAGATGGCCAAAGATAAGGCTGTTTCTAAAAATACGATTGTATTTAATAATCTTGTTAATTCTATAGGGGAATACCAAGAATTTTGGGAAGTACCAGCTTCTGAAAGCTGGCACAGTCGGTTTGTATAATTTAAAGTAATGAAAATCGTACCATAACTTCACTTTCAACTTTAATTCCAGTAAATTCAAGATCCATAGGTTGCTCTTCAGAATCAGCACTATAGGAAACCTTCATTCTATTTGTTCTTTGTGGGTAATAATTATTGGCGTAATACTTATCTAAAATATAGATGGCTTTATCAAGTGCTTGTCCCAATGGTTTAACGAGAGAATTAGCTTGGGCCTTTGCTTTTAAAATGGCTTTGGATCTTAAAATAAGCTTTAGCTCTTCGGTCTTGGAGTAGGCTGTTTTTGTCAACTGTACATTAGAAATCCCTTTAGTTTCTAAATGAACTAAAACCTTACTAGCAGTTAAGCCATCGAAAACGACTAATTCATAACTTTTGGATTTGAGTACACTTTTCTTTCTTAAAAAATATTTCTTGTAGTTACTCGCTAAGTCCTCAATTTTTAATTGTTTTTTTAAGTCAATTCCTAAAGCTTCTAAGGCCGTTGCCATTTCACGTTCTTGTTTTTCTACAGAGGTTCGATCGCGGTCTTCTTTTTCTTGAATTAAAATAGACAAATAGAGACGGTCGGGCTCGACTAGCGAATCTACTTTTGCGGTAGTTTCCAGAAAAGGTTGGTCAATAAAATTTTTAGACTGCGAGAACCCTATCAGGCAAGTTGCAACACAAAGTATAGTAATAATGTAGTTTTTCATGAGTTTTTTTTTATTTAACATCAATTAGCATACCAAAAAATAAAGAAGGGTGTTTTTGAGTTTTATAAACCTTAATTAGTAAATACATTTTAAATACGACTGTTTATCTATTTAAATCTGTATTTTAGTATTACATTTAAGTCCTTTTTTTTATTCCGTCTATGCGCCATTTTTTCAACTTATTTTTTATAATTCTCTCCTCCTCACTTATAGCCCAAGTATCGAACTCACCATTAGACTCTTCTGATATAACTCAGCAAAAGTCATGGGTAGATAGCACTTATAACGCGCTTAATCTTAAAGAAAAAATTGGACAATTATACATGGTTCAGGTTTTTTCAAATCAAGACAAAGTTACTAAGAAATCAATTTTAAATCAAATTAAAGAATACCATATTGGAGGGGTTATTTACTCTAAAGGAGGTCCGGTTCGTCAAGCTCAGCTAAACAATGAGTTACAAGCAGCTTCCAAAATCCCTTTGTTAGTCGGTATGGATGCCGAGTGGGGTCTTCGTATGCGCTTAGATTCTACTTACGCTTTTCCATGGAATATGACTCTAGGAGCCGTTAATGACTTAGATCTAATACGTCAGACAGGTCAACATATTGGAGAGCACTGCAAACGTATTGGAGTCCATTTTAATTTTGCTCCTGTAGTTGATATCAATACAAATCCTAATAATCCTATTATTGGAAATCGCTCTTTTGGAGAGAAAAAAGAGGCAGTTACCAGTCGATCTTTAGCATTTATGGAAGGAATGCAAGGAGCAGGAGTGCTGGCAAATGCCAAACATTTTCCTGGGCATGGCGATACAGATTCTGACTCTCATAAAACCTTACCGACCATTAATTTTTCTAAAGAACGCATTGATTCTTTGGAGTTGTATCCATATAAAAGCTTGTTTTCAAAAGGACTTTCAAGTGTCATGGTGGCGCACCTTAATGTTCCTAGTCTTGAAGCGCGTTCAAATTACCCTTCATCTTTATCTTATCCGATCGTTACGGAGTTATTAAAAGAAAAGCTTGGATTTAGAGGTCTTATTTTTACCGATGCATTGGATATGAAAGGGGCCTCTAATTTTAGTAATCCTGGTGAAGTTGATTTACAAGCTTTTCTGGCTGGAAACGATGTGATGCTAATGTCTGCGGATATTAGCCAAGGGATAACTGCTTTGCAAAAGGCTATAGAATCTGGAGTTATCTCTGAAAAACGTTTGGCACATTCTGTAAAAAAAATATTAAGTGCTAAATACAAAGTAGGGCTTTCACAGTTTGAACCAATAAACACACACGATTTAGTAGCGGATTTAAACCGTCAAAAGGACGATGTTCTATACCAGAACCTGATGGAAAATGCGATTACACTAGTTGAAAATAAGAACGATTTACTGCCACTTAAAAATTTAGAATTACGTAAGATTGCTTATGTGAATATGGGAAGTGCAGATGCATCAATATTTGTAAAATCACTTAACAAATATACTCAAGTTGACGAGGTAAGTGCTAATAATTTAGACCAATTAGTTTCTGAATTGAATCAATATAATACGGTAGTCGTGGGGTTACACACATCAAATGCTAGCCCTTGGAAGCCTTATCAGTTTTCAGAAAAGGAACTTGTTTGGCTTTATGAAATTGCACGCACCAATACAGTTGTTTTAACTGTTTTTGCAAAGCCATATGCTTTAAATGATTTTAAGTCTTTCACTAATTTTGAAAGCATCGTTATGGCTTATCAAAACAGCCCAATAGCCCAAAGGACAGCAGCTCAACTTATATTTGGAGGCCTTCCTGCAAAAGGAAAACTTCCTGTTAGTATCGATTCAATATTTAAAGTGGGACATGGAATTACAACCACAGCTATAGATCGACTCTCGTACGGTTTTCCAGAGTCAGTCGGAATGAATTCGCAACTCTTACATAAAATAGATTCTGTTGCTTCTTATGCGGTTAGTGAGCAAATGACGCCTGGAATACAGCTTTTAGTAGCTCGGAAAGGAAAAGTGGTTTACGAAAAATATTTCGGTTACCACACTTATAACAAAACCACCAAAGTTAAGTTCGATGATTTATATGACGTCGCCTCTCTTACTAAAATTTTAGCTACACTTCCTTTGCTTATAGAGCTCGTTGATAAAGGAGTGATAAAACTAGAATCTACTTTAGGTGAATTATTAGCTGTTTACAGGGGAAGTAATAAAGAAACTATCACTGTTCAGGAAATGTTATCTCATTTTGCCCAGTTAAAGCCGTGGATTCCTTTCTACGCATCCACACTAGATTCGATAACTCAAAAGCCAAACCAAACGTTTTATAGAACCAAACACTCAAAGAAATTCTCTATTCAAGTTAATGACGACTTGTACCTTAGAAACGATTTCAAAGATAGTATTCAATCTAAAATAATAGAGTCTGAGCTATTGGGTAAAAAGAAATACCGATACAGCGATTTACCTTTCTATATATTAAAATCACTTATAGAAAAACAATATAATCAACCCCTTGACGAATTGATTCAACAACATTTCTATAATCCCTTAGGCGCTAATTTATCAACTTACAATCCTTTAGAAAAATTCAAGAGTCAACAGCTTATTCCAACAGAAATTGATGATTATTTTAGGTATGATAAAGTACAAGGCTATGTTCATGATATGGGAGCCGCAATGCAAGGAGGTGTAGGCGGACATGCAGGCCTATTCAGCAATGCCAATGATGTGGCTAAGTTGATGCAATTATTTCTTCAACAGGGAAAGTATGGAAACAAACGCTATTTCTCTTCGAAGACATTTAATAGGTTTAATACTTGTCATTATTGTAACCAAAATAACCGTCGTGGCATAGGATTTGATAAACCTCAATTGGAGGATAAAGGCCCTACGTGTGGCTGTTTGTCGATGCGTAGTTTTGGACATTCAGGATTTACAGGAACTTATGCTTGGGCAGATCCAGAGAAAGAAATAGTTTATGTATTTTTAGCCAATAGAACTTTTCCAACATCAAAAGCGAACAGGCTTTTAAAAGAGAATATCAGAACGGAAATACAACGTTTAATTTACGAATCAATTATTGAATAAAATGAATATAGGAATAGTATGTTATCCAACTTTTGGAGGGAGTGGAGTTCTGGCGACTGAATTAGGTTTGGAGTTGTCCAGAAAGGGCCATCAAGTCCACTTTATTACCTACACACAGCCTGTTCGCTTGGAGTTATTAAACTCTAATGTTCATTTCCATGAAGTAAATGTACCAGATTATCCTTTATTCCACTATCAACCCTATGAATTAGCCTTGTCTAGTAAATTGGTTGATATGGTAAAAGCACACAAGATTGATGTTTTACATGTTCATTACGCGATCCCTCACGCCTACGCAGCTTACATGGCCAAGAAGATGCTACATGAAGAAGGTATTATTTTACCGATTGTAACTACTTTGCATGGAACAGATATAACGTTAGTTGGAAGCCATCCATTTTATAAAACAGCAGTAACTTTTAGTATTAATAAATCTGATGCCGTTACTTCTGTTTCTCAAAGTTTAAAAGAAGATACTCAGCGATTGTTTAATACTCAAAAGGATATAAAAGTAGTTCCAAATTTTATTGATATCGATAAATATAAAATGGATTTCAAGGACTGTGATCGTGATTTATTGGCCCTTCCAAATGAAAGAGTAATCACGCATGTCAGTAATTTTAGACCTGTAAAACGTATTGCCGATGTGGTTGAAGTTTTTTATAGGGTTCAAAAGAAAGTCCCGTCAAAGTTAATGATGGTGGGCGAAGGGCCCGAGCGTAAAAAAGCCGAGCAGCTATGTAAGACTTATGGAATAGAAGATAAGGTGGTGTTTTTAGGAAACAGTAATGAAGTTGATAAGATCTTATGTTTTAGTGATTTATTTCTACTTCCTTCACAAACTGAAAGTTTTGGATTAGCAGCTTTGGAAGCGATGGCTTCAGGTGTGCCTGTCATTTCTAGTAATTCTGGAGGGATTCCAGAAGTTAATATTGAAGGAGTATCTGGGTTTTTAAGCCCAGTGGGTGCTGTTGACGAAATGGCGCAAAACGCCATAAAAATCATTAAAGATGATGCGGTTCTAGATAAATTTAAAAAAGGGGCGCAGGCGGCAGCAACTAAATTTGATATTCATAAAATAGTTCCTTTTTATGAAGCTATCTACGAAGAAGCGCTTCAGAATTGTATATCTATTTAATTTGTTTTAAGAATCGTTACTTAGTAGGGTTCTAATTTTTGTTTTTATAATAATACGATTACTTTTACACTTTAAACACTTAAGGCTAAGTATATGGCAGGGAATGCATTTGGATCTATTTTTAAACTCACCACATTTGGGGAGTCTCACGGAATTGCTATTGGCGGCGTTATTGATGGCTGCCCCGCAGGAATCAAGATTAATTTTGAAGCCATTCAAAAAGAGATGGACCGTCGTAAACCTGGCCAGTCTGCGATTGTAACACAACGAAAAGAGCCCGATACTGTCAAGTTTTTATCTGGGATTTTTGAAGGAACAACCACGGGTACACCTATTGGTTTTATGATTGAAAATGCCAATCAAAAATCTAAAGATTATACGCATATAAAAGATGTATTTCGCCCGAGCCATGCCGATTTTACCTATTCTGAAAAATATGGCCAACGTGATTATCGTGGGGGTGGACGTAGTTCAGCACGTGAAACAGCTTGTCGTGTGGTTGCGGGAGCCTTGGCTAAGCAATTCCTAAAAACAATCGAAATAAATGCTTATACCTCTTCAGTTGGGGAAATAGCAGTTAATAAATCCTATAAAGAGTTAGATTTAGCCAATGCCGAAACGAATGATGTTCGTTGCCCAGATTCAGAAGTGGCCGCACAAATGATATCCAAAATAAAAGCCATTCGAAAGGAAGGCGATACCATAGGAGGCGTCATCTCATGTGTTATTAAAAATGTCCCTGTAGGCTTAGGGGAGCCTGTTTTTGATCGTTTACATGCCCAGTTAGGAAAAGCAATGCTATCCATTAATGCGGTTAAAGGGTTTCAATACGGAAGTGGATTTGAAGGAACCCAATTAAAAGGGAGCCAACACAATGATTCATTTAATGCTGATGGCTCTACCAAAACAAATTTATCAGGAGGTATTCAAGGCGGAATTAGTAACGGAATGGATATCTATTTTGATGTAGCCTTTAAGCCAGTTGCTACGATTATGAAAGCCCAAGATACAATTGATAAAGATGGTAATGAAGTTGAAATGCATGGCAAAGGACGCCATGATCCATGTGTAGTTCCAAGAGCCGTCCCCATTGTGGAGGCCATGGCAGCCTTGGTTATTGCCGATTTTATGCTCTTAAATCGGTTAAGTAAAGTTTAAAAACAAACAAACCCATATCTTATGAAATCACTCGCCTTACACTGGAAAATATTAATTGGCATGCTGTTAGGCGTGACCTTTGGTTTTATTATGCTCGAAGTTCAAGGGGGGGCTGATTTTGTAGCGAGTTGGATTAAACCATTAGGTACTATTTTTGTAAAGTTACTGAAGTTAATCGCTGTGCCTTTAATTTTAGCTTCATTGATTAAAGGAATTTCAGATTTAAAAGATATTTCAAAATTTGCATCCATTGGTCTCAAAACCATTATTATTTATGTACTTACTACAGTTATTGCCATAAGTATAGGATTAATATTAGTAAATACGTTCAACCCTGGAGATGGGGTGTCTCAAGAAACAATTTCAAAATTAACCGAAACCTATGCGGGAAATAGTGGAGTCCAAGGAAAAATTGCAGAGGCCAGTCGCCAGCAAGCAGGACGACCATTAGATTTTCTGGAAGCGATGGTTCCTGACAATGCCTTTTCTGCCCTGAGCAACAATAAGCTAATGCTTCAAGTAATTTTCTTAGCGATGTTTTTAGGGATTTCTTTGCTATTGGTTGGCGAAAAGAGTGCCAAGCCACTAAAAGACTTTTTTGATTCTTTAAATGATGTGGTGCTTAAGATGGTGGATCTAATCATGCTGACGGCTCCCTTTGCGGTATTTTCATTACTAGCTAATGTGGTCGTATCTTCAGGGGATCCCGAGCTATTATACGCTCTTTTATTTTATTCAGCTGTTGTGGTAGGTGGATTGCTACTAATGGTTTGTTTTTATCTGGTACTTGTAACTGTGATTACCAAAAGAAACCCATTCTGGTTTTTAAAACAAATTAGCCCTGCTCAGTTATTGGCATTTTCAACCAGTAGCAGTGCGGCAACTTTGCCAGTGACTATGGAGCGTGTAGAAGAGCACTTAGGAGTTGATAAAGAAGTTTCTAGTTTTGTATTGCCTGTAGGGGCCACTATTAACATGGACGGCACCAGCTTATATCAAGCAGTGGCAGCCGTTTTTATAGCTCAAGCTTTAGATTTTGACCTGACCTTTGCCGATCAGTTAATGATTGTACTTACGGCGCTTTTAGCCTCCATAGGAAGCGCAGCAGTGCCTGGAGCGGGAATGGTTATGCTAGTAATTGTTTTGGAGTCTGTAGGGTTTCCAGCGGACAAACTAGCGATTGGATTGGCACTTATTTTTGCAGTTGATCGTCCTTTGGATATGTGTCGTACCATGGTAAATGTAACGGGGGATGCCACCGTTTCCATGATTGTTGCAAAACTAGAAGGGAAACTTCACACCCCAAAATCAAAAGAATGGGATGACCATTTGGATGAGGTTAAATAGGGAATATGGACTTTGGAAATACTCCTGAACAAGATTCAATACTTGAAGTAGCCATTTTAAATGTTAAAACAGATTTAAATGCCACTTTTGAAGCTGACTTTATAATTGCGAGTCAATACATTAGTTCGATACCGGGATATCAAGGACACACTCTAAAAAAATCTATTGAGACCGCTAATAAATATATTTTATTGGTTAATTGGAAAGATTTAGATAGCCATGAGATAGGATTTAGAAAGTCCAAAGCGTATTTAAAATGGAAAGAAATTCTTCACAGCTATTATGATTCATTTCCAATAGTTGAACATTATGAAACGATTTTTGAAAATGATAATAACAACCACTTATTCCAAAAACCGCTCTTTTAAATCATCTGTAGGAACCATGCATTTATCCTTTTTGCCAAACCATTTATAGCGATTATTCGCCACCAAACGATACAGTGCATCGCGTATAAAACGAGGTACGAGGTACCCTATTATAAACAGATTAAATACCCCCCCTAAAGTTTTACATATGTTCAGTACTGCATTGCTTCGATCGTAGAATTGGCCATTCTTATAAACTAAAATAGTATCAAAATTTTCATGGTTTAATAGGTTAGTAGGGACAAAAGACCTTGCAGATTCACTCTGTAAGGAGGTGAACTTAAACACCTTTTTCACGTCCATTTTTATAAGTCTGTTGACACTGCTGTTACAGAGGTTACAAACGCCGTCAAAAAAGATGATATTATCCATTACTTTTTGGTTTTTACGTACTCCAGTCGATTCACACTTACTGTAGTCGTGAAAAGGCCATAATTGACAACCGCTTTGTTTTTTTCGAGTTTATCTAAAGTCCCAACAGCGCGTCCGTCTTCTAAACGCACCGAGTCTCCAATGACAAGAATCCGTTTAGGTTTTGGGGGTATAAGGGCTGCTATTTCTTTTTGCTTCTTTTTTTGTTTGCGAATGACATCGACCTTTTGGTCTACTTCTTTTTGGAGTTCTATTTCTTTAGCTTTGAGCGCTCTTTTTTGTTTGAGACTCACCTTTTGGCGTTTTGAATTTTCAACTTGAACTAGTTTAAAAAGCTCGTTCATTAATTCGCGTTTGCGATTATTTTCTAGATAGCTCTCTCCTAAGTCGCTTATTTTTTGCCCTAAGTATACCAAACGTTGGTTGCTGTCAAAAAGCTCCTGATAACTTTGTAGTTTTTTCTTAGCCTTGGCATTAGTCGTTTCTAATTTATCGGCTTCTAAACTCTTTTTAATTTCATTTTGCTTTAGTGCACGTTCTGTTTTTTCAAGTTTTGAACGTTCTTTTTGCAGTTTTGAAATGGTTTTATCAAACCTAATTTTACCGCGTTCAATCTTTTTTTTAGAGCGATTAATTAAACTAAATGGAATGCCGTTCTTTTGAGCGACTTCAAATGTAAATGAGCTTCCTGCTTGTCCAATAACTAATTTATATAATGGTAGCAAAGTTTTTTCATCAAACAACATATTTGCATTCTGAATATGCGGCATTTCGTTGGCGAGTAATTTTAAATTACTGTAATGCGTCGTGATTATCCCAAACGCTTCACGTTCATAAAAGACTTCAAGAAACGTTTCGGCTAAGGCGCCTCCCAATTCAGGATCACTTCCTGTTCCAAATTCATCAATTAAAAAGAGGGTATGCTTGTTGCATTTCTTTAAAAAATGATTCATTTGCTTGAGGCGGTAACTATAGGTGCTTAAATGATTTTCAATGGACTGATTGTCTCCAATATCACTCAGAATAGAGTCAAATAAACAGAGTTTTGAACGCTCATGAACGGGGATAAGCATCCCTGATTGCACCATTAGTTGTAGGAGTCCTACAGTTTTAAGGGTAATGCTTTTTCCACCAGCATTAGGGCCTGATATGACGATGATCCGACTTTCGGTGGTCATGGTAATGGTTTGTGGAAAGGTGGTAATACCTTCACTTTTATTAGCAACGAGTAAGAGGGGATGGTAAGCGTTTACAAGATCAATTTCTTGGTGTTCTGTAATTTCTGGAGAAATAGCATCTATAGATTTCGCGTATTTAGCTTTGGCATAAATGACATCCAATTTTGTCAAAAATAACTGATAGGATTCCAAAAGCGGGGAGAAGCCACTGATAAAGCTTGTGAGTTCAAGTAAAATTCGCTTAACCTCTTCAGCTTCTTCAAATTCTAAATTATTGAGATCACGTTGGTGTTGCTGTGTTGTGTCAGGTTCTATGTAAACGATACTCCCTGTTTTGCTAGCACCCATGATGCTGCCTTTTACTTTACGTCTGTACATGGCTTTAACAGCCAAAACACGACGATTTTCCATGACTGTTTCACGAATATCGTCTAAGTAGTCTGCACTGTTATACATGCTTAGAGCAGAGTTGAAACTTGTATTTACTTTTGTTCGTACCGCTTGAATTGATTTTCGTACAGTATAGAGTGTGTCAGAAGCATCATTTCTAATCTCACCATATTTATCAACGACACTATTGATGGCGTCAGAAATACTTGTGTTGGTTTCTATTTGAGAAGAATGCCCGTGTAACAACGGGTAGTATTCATGAAATTTCTTAAAGAATTTTAAGAGCACATTTGTGGTTATGCAGATACTTACAATTTTTCGAAATCCGTCGATTTCCAAATAATTATTTTCAATTTTAATTAATTTCAACTCTTTAGTAATCGCATCAAATCCGTGGTTAGGGATCCGATTCTCATTTTCAAAGGACGCTACAAATTCATTAGTAAGTTGAAGGGCTTCAACCACATTGGTTCTTTTTGAGAATGGAATGGTTTCGAGAATCGCCGTTTTCCCTAGGGATGTGACGTTGTGAGATGCCACCTGTATAATAACAGATTCAAATTCTAAATCTTGTAAAGTTTTCTTGGAAATATTAATCATTGCGTTCGGACATAGGCCTCTGCAAATGTAAGTATTAATGTTTAAAATATATAGTTTAAATTTGACGTCTAAGACTTAAATATAAAGTGATTTAAATTCATATGTTACAGTTACAAGGAACCTGGCTCTCCCTTCTTAAATCGGAATGTGATAAGCCCTATTTCAAAGCGCTCAGTGCGTTTGTTCAGTCGGAGTATGCTGAGCAGAGTTGTTACCCTCCGATTGATCAACTTTTTAATGCATTCAATAGCTGTTCATTTGAAGCGATTAGAGTGGTAATTATTGGTCAGGACCCATATCATAGTGAAGGGCAAGCCAACGGTTTGTGTTTTTCTGTAAATGAAGAGATGGGGCATCCACCGTCTTTGAGAAATATTTTTAAGGAATTAGAAACAGACATGAAGCTTTCTTACCCTAAAAGTGGTGATTTAACTGAATGGGCTCATCAAGGCGTTTTTCTTCTAAATGCCACCCTAAGCGTCCGTTCAAAAGAAGCGGGTAGTCATCAAAAACAAGGATGGGAAGACTTTACAGACTCTGTGATTAAAACTCTTTCCGAACAAAAAACAGATCTTGTTTTTCTGTTGTGGGGTAGTTTCGCTAAAAATAAAAAGAAGCTAATAGATACATGTAAACACTTTGTTTTAGAAAGTGGGCATCCGTCTCCTATGAGTGCAAATCGTGGTTATTGGTTTGGAAATAAGCATTTCAGTAAAACGAATGCGTTATTGTCGATTAAAGGAAAGTCAGAAATTAAGTGGGGATCGTTTTAAAGAGTGGTTACCAATTGATCATAAGTCCATTTTTCAGAAATAATATTTAGCTGTAGTAGCTGGTCTTGAACAGCCTCGACTGTAGCAGGGTCTATGTTTTTTTGTGACCACTCCGTTAATTCAAGCCATGCTTTTACATCTTCATTTTTTTGTTGGTATCGCTCAGAAATAATACGATCTATTTCTGGAATCTCTTTGAAACTTGTTGTGATTTCGTTAATCGTTTTTAGAATGCTTTGAAGCGTATCTTTCTCATTAATAATAAATTCGTCACGCACTGCAATCACAAAACAAGGCCAAGGGGTTGGACAGTCTCCTAAGCGTCTAAATATTTTTTGGTCTACTAAGGGTTTGGTAGTAAATTTCTCCCACATGAAGTAATCGGCTTCTTTATTACTTAAAGATTCAACGGCACCATCAAGGTCTTTAACTACTTCAAATTTTAAATCCGAATTTGTGTCCCATTTTAGTTTCATTGCATTTACATAGGCCATTAAATGCGACCCAGATCCATATCTACTGATAGCGGCTCGCTGTCCTTTGAGTTCATTAAGGCCCTTAAAAAGAGAGTTTTGAGCGACGTGAATGCCCCAAATCAAAGGCGATTCAACAAAAACCTGAACAATTTTACAAGGGTTTCCTTCTGTGATGTCTTTGATGATTCCTTCTGTTAAAATCACTGCCATATCAATCTCATTCTCACGAAGTGCTTTAGTCATTTGACCGGTACCACCAAAATAATCCTTCCAACGAACCTCCACTTTGTGTTGTTTGAAGTGCCCTTGTTTTAATGCTAAGTACCAAGCGTAATTAAAGTGTTCTGGAACGCCGCCAATCCGTACATTTTTCATTTAAGAAATAAGTTTATTCAAGGTATAGATTATTAATTTATCGATTGTTTCTTGAGGGTTTTTGCTAAAGGTGCCCAAAGCTCTATTCGCTAGTATAGCATTCATAGAACACGCCTCGTGGCCCAATAATTTAGACAATCCATAGATGGCAGAGGTTTCCATTTCAAAATTAGTTACTTTCAATCCCTTGAAATCAAAACTATCCATTTTATGGTTTAGACTGTCGTCCTGCAATTCTAAGCGCAATACACGGCCTTGAGGCCCATAAAACCCACCACAAGTGGCAGTCATTCCTTTCAGGGTTTCATTACTACTAAGAAGGGTTTCTAGTCTTTTTGAATTAGTAACGATTACGGGATACGGTTTTTTTGGACTCCACTTTGTGTGCTTGACAAAGGCTTGTTCGATCGTGTCATTTTTTATGCTTTCAATGTTGTAGGACTGAAGCATTCCATTGATATCCATTCCATAACTGCTTAACACAAAACTATCAATAGCGATGTCTGCTTGCAGCGCTCCTGAAGTACCAATACGAACAATAGACAAACTAGTTTTAGTATTTTTAATTTCTCTGGTTTTGAAATCAATATTTACCAAAGCATCTAATTCGTTGAAAACGATGTCAATATTATCAGACCCTATCCCTGTTGAAATCACAGAGAGTCGTTTTCCTTTGTAGATTCCTGTTTGTGTTTTGAATTCTCGACTTTGAGTTTCAAAATCAATGGTATCAAAGTACTTTGTAACTTCGCCAACCCGGTCTTGATCTCCCACAAAAATAATCGTATCCGAAATATCTAAAGGTTTGAGATGAAGATGATAAATGCTACCGTCGGAATTGAGTATAAGTTCAGAATTTTTTATAGACATTTTAGTGTTTTTTAACCTCCAACTCGTTTTACATTAAAGCCAAGTTCTTTTAGGAAGCTCATAATTTTATCACGGTAATCGCCTTGTATTATAATGGTATCATTTTTAAAGCTACCACCAACACTAAATCTTTTTTTCAGGTCTTTCGATAAAGATTTAAAATCTTTATCCGCTCCAGTATAGCCTTCAATAATAGTGATTGGTTTTCCTTTTCTTTTTTCATATTTGCAAATAATGGGAGCGTCTTGCATCCAAATAGAAGTTTGTTTTTCTTCTACTGCGGCTGCAGGACTTTCAGTGTGCTCAGGAAATAGGTTTTTTAATTGATCTTTTAAATCCATTATTTCTTGCTTAGTCCAAGTTCTTTGATCCGCTGGTTTAAATAGTCGCCAGCTGTAATGTCTTCAAATTGTTTTGGGTTTTCAGCATCCATGCAGTTCTCTAATACATTTAAATTCATGTCACTAATTGGGTGCATGAAAAATGGAATTGAATAACGAGAGGTTCCCCATTTTTCTGGTGGGGGGTTTACCACGCGGTGGATGGTTGATTTTAATTTATTGTTGGTGTGTCTGGATAGCATATCTCCCACGTTAATCATAAGTTCATCAGGCTCTGCAATTGCATCAACCCATTTGCCTTCATGGTTTTGTACCTGTAAGCCTTTTCCTTGAGCCCCCATTAGCAAGGTAATAAGATTAATATCGCCATGCGCTGCTGCACGTTCAGCATTTTTTGGTGCTTCTTTAATTGGTGGATAGTGAATGGGTCTTAGAATACTATTTCCATTATGGATGTAGTTATCGAAATAATATTCATCTAATTCTAAATAGATAGCCAACGCTCTTAAGACATATTTAGCTGTTTTTTCAAGCATTCTGTACGTCTCTTTTCCAACCTTATTGAATTCAGGTAGTTCTAGAACTTCAATATTAGTATGATATTCTTTTTCCAATTCTGGATTGTTTTGTACGAATTGTCCAAAATGCCAGTATTCTTTTAAATCCCCCTCTTTTTTACCTTTAGCACTTTCCTTTCCAAATGATACATAACCTCGTTGCCCTCCAATTCCAGGGACTTCATAGTTTTGTTTCTGTTCAGTAGTTAAGTCAAAAAACCTTTTCACTTCAGAATAAAGAGAGTCGACTAGAGTGTCGTCTAAAAAATGACCTTTTAGGGCTACAAAACCAATAGTTTCGTAGGCCACGCCAATATGATCAACGAATTTTTGTTTGTCTTCTGGGTTGTCAGATAAAAAATCTAAAAGATTAACACTTGGGATTTTATTCATAGCTTTTGATTGGTCTTGTTCTAAACAAATATAACAAATCAAAAAGATTTAAAAAAGCTATTTATTGAAGTTAAACTTTTCTAACTATTATTTTCTTATTTTTGAAAGACAAACTAAAGACATTTGAAACCTATTTTCCAATACGCCCCTAAAGAGGTTAATCTATATACTAGAAAATCATTGTATTTTAATATGCTTAAATCTAGGCTTATTGAACAAAAAATGTTGATTCTACTTCGACAAGGTAAAATCTCTAAATGGTTTT
>Ga0209199_1000589_pt1 | contig 50414 bp, 34 predicted proteins | sample COGITO_mtgs_1105_7_FD_184805 | JGI IMG/M metagenome (GOLD analysis project Ga0209199, IMG submission 184805) | Pelagic marine microbial communities from North Sea - COGITO_mtgs_110523 (SPAdes) (version 2) | ecosystem: Environmental > Aquatic > Marine > Epipelagic ... | reverse complement strand
ATTAACATCTATGTAAAGAGTGTCTGTAACTGAATATCGGATTGTATCTAATATTGTAATGGTATCATATACCTGACAAGAACCTCCGTATAAGTTACCTATTTCAGTAATATCTAATACACGATTCCAAATACCAATATCATCCATTTCACCATTTATACTTCCAGAGTTAGATTGGTCGTGTCCTAATCGAAGTTGTGTACCAATCCCTGGAGAATTAGAAATAAGAGTATTCTCAACCGAACCTTGTAAACTATTATTAATGTAAAGTCTTATGGAGTCCGAGTCGTATGTGTAGATAATGTGGTTCCAGTCCAGTACATTGTATGTAATATTCATACCGACATTATTAATTCCATTATTATGTCCATACCATAAACCACCTGGTGGAATATTTCCATGTTGTAGTACACCTAATTGAAATGACGAACTCCAATTTAAAAACCTTGGACCATTACAATCTTGAATTGAATCTAACTTAACCCAGAAACTTAGAGAAAATCCATCACCTAACCCTGAGGTATCAAGTTGTGTAACTACCAAACCAGTATTACAATTCGTATCAGGTTCCCAAATCCCAACCTGATTGTTCGGGTTGTCACGATATCCTCCAAATGTTACACCATAGTTCGTGGTTGGGGTTTGATTAGGTGAGGAATCTAAATGTGTTCCATTCATCGTCCAAAACCCAACAAGACCATTAGTCGGAACGTATGAAGGTAGGTTCTGAGAAAATCCAGTTAGATTCAAAAACAATAATGGTGTAGTGAGTAATATCAAAAACAATAACTTTTTCATAACAATTAATTTATAAATCAATATTAAACTAAAATCGTAAATCAAATTCAATTGGTTCTAAAGTGGCCATTACCTCACATAAGAAAGAAAATCTAAGGATAAAAAACACAATTATTAATTGAATTACTATACTGCCAAAATCGGTTTCTTTTTGTGTGCCAAATCCCAAAGTTTGAGGTTACTTGGGCTCTTATGGAGATCAGACGAAAGCTCGTTCAATAACTCGTTTATATATCGCTCACCTGTTGGAATTTCTGTTTCATCTTTACCCAAAAGCGACTCAATCACAAAAGAAATAGTCAATTGGTCTTTATCTCTAGCTGGTTGATATACCATTTGCTTACTCTCTTCCTTTGTAACGATAAGATCTAACTCCACCAAATCTTCAATAACTGTATTAATTCTATGTTGAGGCAATTCTGTAGCTTCAGCTATTTCTTTTACCGACCGAAAAGGCTTTACATCTTCGTAGTGTTTAACCAATTCTGTAAGTATAATTATCGAAACCTTTAAACGCTCATAGGCTGATGGCTCTTTTTTACGGTGCTCTATAACGAGTTCATCAATGCTGCTGTGCGCAAAACTTAACTCAGCACCAAAAAGTACAATTGTCCAACTAATTTGCAGCCAAATTAAGAACAGTGGTAATGCAGCAAATGATCCATAAATGGCATTGTATTTTGAAACACCGACTTGAAATGAAATGTAAACCCATTCAAATCCATAATATGCAGTACCAGCAATAACTGCCGCAAATAATGCACTTTTAAAGTCCACCTTTTTATTTGGCATAATCATGTAAAGCGATAGAAACAAAAGCCAAAGTAAAAACAAGGGAGTCCACTGCAACATAGTATCCACAATTGGCCCAACCACAAATTCTACTCCGGTTTTCTCAGCTACGGTCTTGATATTTGATGATAGAAAAACGGTAATACTGCTGCTAAAAACGAGCATAAAAGGAGCAATGAGCATCATGGATAAATAATCCGTGAACTTACGCATGATGCTTCGCGCTTGCTTTACACGCCAAATCGTATTAAAGGACTCTTCAACCAATGATAATGTATTCAGTATGGTATACAATAAGACGACGATACCAATTCCAGCTACAATTCCACCTTGAGTATTTTTAATCGTGTTTTCAGCAAAGTTGAAGAGGTATAAGAACAGTTCTTGATTCTGACTCGTTGAGTTCATTATTTGAACTCTAAGCTTCTCATCTAGTCCAAATCCTTTTGCAATACCAAAAAATAAAGCCAAGATTGGCACTAGAGATAAAACAGAATAATAGGTTAATGCTGATGCTCTTAAAGAACATTTATCCTCAATAAAGTCTTGAATTGAAACAATGAATACACGCAGAACTTTGAGTAGCCAACCCAAAAAACCACCAATGTGGCTGCCTACATTCCAAATTTCAACTTCAAAAAACCGCCGAATTTTATTAATCATAAGCCAAAGCTATCAAATAGTACGAATGGTGTTTTAATTTAGCCCCAAAACATTGCAATGTCAAAGTTAATTGAAGAGTATATAAGGAATAATCAGTTTGGGCAATACTTGGGCATGGAGTTTAACATTATTGAGCAAGGACATGTCGAGTATTATTTAACCACTAGTAAACACCTGGAAGCAATTAAAGGAATGACACATGGAGGCGCTATTGCTGGTTTTATGGACGGAATTCTTGGTGTTGCGGCCCTGAGTGAAGTTGAAAGTGAAAACAAACTGGTGGCCACTATCGAGTTCAAAATCAACTACATGAAGCCTGTTTTTACCAACGAAAAGCTAATCGGGGTTGGTAAGGTTTTGCAGCGCGGAAAATCAACATTGGTTGTGGAAGGGAAAATAAGTTGCGGTGAAGAGTTAAAAGTGTGCGCGCTGGGCACATTTAAAGCTTACTCAAATTCAAATTGATGTTTATCATTATATGCTTTTATGTATTTCATTAAAGTAGCGTAGTTCCTTTTTTCGTTCTGGAATTGACTGCTCAAATCAGGGTCTCGCTCTACTATCTTTTCTAAATTTCCCCGTGTTTTTCGAACAATTTCTCTGGCTTCAAAATCCACTATCTCTTCGATGTATTCTGATGCCTCTCTAGGCTCATTGTATAAGGCTCCAGCTGAAACTGAGAATGGATCAGGCACACGACGGTAATACTGCACATAGCTAATAACACCTTGCATGGTCACCTTAATAAAGTTTTCGTTTACTGCTTCTGAAATATTTAAATAAGGAGCACCTAATACGGTTATAGCAAACACTTCCTTCAAACTTACAAACCGCTCTTTACCTGCTGAGTCTATTCCGTAGGCAAAACGTGTTTTTATTCGAATGTTTCCGTTATAATAATCAGGAATACCAATTCCCACAAGAATTCTTCTTCGTTCTAGTGAGTCTTTTTTCCGCCAAGTTTCTTCTGTAAAATTTGCCCATAGCAAATCAGGTGCATTACTAAAAAATGAACTATCGCTTAAATAGATTCCGGCATTGAGCCAAATTCGAGAAGTATCATCCTCCTTTACCCATTGGCCGTTCGCCGCAATAGGACAGAAAGCCCAACCGATAATAAAAAGAAAAAAGGAAGCCGAAAAACGCATTGCTTCAAAGATGAAAAGAATTTTTGGACTTCCCTTTTAATGAAATGAAAAGAGCGTTAATTCCAATAACGATTGTCAGCTTCGTTTTTTAAAGGAAAAGCAAAATCGCTATATCTTCTAGTAATCCAATAATTGTTGCAGCTTAACTCTAACCTTTTCTGCATTTGGAATCATTGCCGTTTCTAAAATTGAGTTCAATGGAATTGCTGGCATATTTTCAGAGCCAATAGCCATTACTGGAGCATCTAACTGTTCAAAACATTCGCCTTGAATCGCTCCAACCAAGCTCATTGCAAAACTATTTTGCAACGGTTCTTCTGTAACCACCAAACACTTACTGTGCTTTTTTACCGTTTCAAAAACTAAATTTTCATCTAAAGGATAAAGCGTTCTCAAATCAATAATCTCAATGCGATCGGCAATGTCTTTTGAAGCTGCTAACGCCCAATAAACACCCATTCCATAAGTAATAATTGCACATGAATTTTCACCTTCATTTGCCGACTGAACTACTCTACCTTTTCCAAACGGAATTACATAATCCGCGTCAGGTTCTATGGTTTTAGCACCTTCAGTACCTTTAATTTTTGACCAATACAATCCTTTATGCTCTAGAATTACAACTGGATTCGGATCGTAATAAGCAGCTTTCATTAAACCTTTTAAATCTGCACCAGTACTTGGATAAGCTATTTTAATTCCACGAATACTTGTGAGAATAGACTCTACCGAAGAAGAATGATACGGTCCTCCACTTCCATAAGCTCCAATTGGAACTCGAAGAATAGAACTTACTGGCCATTTTCCGTTCGACAAATAAAAACTACGACTAACTTCAGTAAACAATTGATTTAGCCCTGGCCATATATAATCGGCAAATTGAACCTCAACTATTGGTTTTAAACCAACAGCTGACATTCCAACAGTTGAACCTACGATAAACGCTTCTTGTATCGGCGTATTAAATACTCTATCGTCTCCGAATTTTTGAGCTAAGGTTGCCGCTTCTCTGAATACTCCTCCTAGTCTACCTCCAACATCTTGTCCGTACAACAAGCAGTTTTTATCAGCAGTCATCAGTTCTTGTATGGCAAATAATGCACTATCAACCATTACGGTTGCTTCTTTTCCGGCTGGCTCTCGAATGCCTTTTTCCTCGGTTATTGGTGTAGGAGCAAAATCATAGTCAAACAAATCGGTTGGCTCAGGATCAGGTGCATCTTTTGCCTCTTCAAATTCCTTGTCTACTAAGGCTGATATATCTTTTTGGACTATATCTAAGTCTGTTTGATTAAACCCTAAATCCAGTAGTTGTTTGTGCAATTTTGGAAGCGGATCTCTAGTTTTATGCTCTTCTAAATCATCTCTATACCACTCTCTTCGAACACCCGAGGTATGATGGCCCAATAATGGAACTTTGGCATGTAAAAGAAACGGTCTGCGCTCTTTACGCATTATTCCGATAATTTCTTGCAAGGTTGAATACGATTCTTCGAAATTACTTCCGTCAATTGATCGAACTTCAATTCCGTTAAACCCTTTGGCGTATTCAGCAGCGTTTTGAGCGCGAATTTCTTCAGCATTTGCCGATATATCCCATTCATTATCTTGAACAAAAAACAAAATAGGGAATTGCTTGACTGCTGCCATTTGCATTGCCTCCGAATATTCTCCCTCTGTAGTAGCAGCATCGCCAATTGAACAAACCGCAATTGGTTTATCGTCGCCAACATTTTCGGCAATTCCCAATTTCTCTTTGTATTGCATGCCCATAGCAACACCTGTAATTGGAATGGCTTGCATTCCTGTTGCAGAAGATTGATGAGGAATCTTTGGCATATCCTCTCTTCTCAAACTAGGGTGGCTATAGTAAGTTCGTCCTCCTGAGAATGGGTCATCTTTTTTGGCAAAAAGTTGCAACATAAGCTCATAAGGAGACATTCCAATTCCTAATAAAATTGAATCGTCTCTGTAATAAGGTGCAACAAAATCCTGAGGCAATAATTGCATTCCTAGAGCTAGCTGAACCGCCTCATGTCCTCTAGAAGTAGCATGAACATACTTAGCGGTAAGTTTTGCGTTGTCCTCGTATTTATCACTCAACGTTCTGGCGGTAAGCATTAAACGGTACGCTTTTTCAAAAATAGATCGCTCAATTGTTGAAACTGGAGCTGTCTTTTCTGCTATTGCCATTACTCGCCTCCTCCTACTTCTTCAGTATTTTCTGCATTTTCAGCTTCTTCAGCCTTTTTCGCAGCATTAATTTCAATATTTAATTGTTTCATTCTCGCCTCTAGCCCTTCTCGTTTTGAAACAGCTTGAGAATGATCAGCTTTTGCTTTTTTTATCAATGGATTAGTATCGCTGCCAGAAAAGAAACCAAGATTATTTGCCAACTGAAGTTCTTGCCCTTTTGCTTTAGTAATATCTTGACGCACAGATTTTCGCTCGTATTCTAGCGATTTCAAACTGTTTTTTCCAGACTTTAATTGCTCAACTTTTTGATTGAACAACAATTCCTCTTTTTGTGACTTTGAAACACCAGCAATTTTATAAGCACTTTCAACGGCTTTTTCAAATGCTTTTTCTTGCTTCTCTTTTTGCTTAAATGGCACAAAACCCACTGCATTATATTTTGCAGTTAACGCATCAATCGACGCTAATGAATTATCCTGAGTTTTTCCAGGTTTAAAATCCTTCAATTCCCCAATTATCTCGTCCTTCACCTTTAGATTCTTTTCCTCAGCATCTCGTAGGCTTTTATTTTGTTGATCTTTTACCTCAAAAAACTCATCGCAGGTTTTTCTAAACTTATTCCATAGTTTTTGCTCGTCTTGACGAATAGCTGAGCCTACCTTTTTCCAATCCCTTTGCAGCGATATAATGCCTTTTTTTGCAATAGCCCAATCTGCTTTCCCTTCCTCTTTAACTGAGGCTACAAGCTCTTCGGCTGAGGCTATAAGGTCTTTTTTTACTTTAGATATTTCCTTTTGTTGAGATTTAATTTCTCCAAAAAATTCTTTCTTTTTCGCAAACAGTTCATTACCGACACTTCTAAACTCATTCCATACTTTTTGGTTGTATGCAGCTGGAACAAATCCAATTTTCTTCCATTCTTCTTGGTATTCCTTTATTGTGCTAGAGGCAGTTTGCCAATGTTTAGTAGTTTTCAATTCCTCACTAAGCAAGGATTTTACTTTTTCAATTAGCGCTCTTTTCTTATCAAGATTTTGCTTTTGCTCGTCTCTTATTTGCTTGTAATGTGTTTTTATTTTGTCATTCAGTTCGTGGTAAGTTCCATAAAAATCAGTTTTTATTTCTTCCCATTTCTCCTTGAATGTTGGCCCTATAGTATCCCATTCAACTAGTAAAGCACGCATAAGAACTTCCAGTTCTTTAATATTATCTTCTTTCAAAAGTGTTTTTAAGCGGGCTATTACGTCTTGTTTTTGCTCGAAGTTCTTCTTAAGGTCATTTTGCTTCAGTTCTTTATAAATCTGAATCTTGTAATAAAACTCCTCAGTCAATAATCGGAATTCATGCTGCATTTCTTTGACATGGTTCTGTGGAATGTTACCCACATTTGCCCAACGCTCTTTTATATCGTTAAAAGAATCGTAAGCAGCACTTATTCTATCCTCATTCTCAACTAAATGCTTTAGCTCATTGAGCAACAATTGCTTAATCTCGTAGTTCTTTTTTTCAGCTGCCTTCTTTGATTCCTGGGCATTTTTAACTTTCTCTTTAAACTGAGTTTTAAATGCTTCCATAGCATGATCGCTATCATCTTTTGGCATAGAAAAGAATTCAGGCTTATCGCCATCAGAAACAAAAACAGCCAATTTCTCCGCTGTTTCTTTCTCAAAAATAGAATCATATTCTTTAAATAATGATTCTATCTCTCGTTTAACTTCCAGTATGTTATCAGACTTTATTAAAGTCTTTATTTCTTTTACAAGCTCTTCTTTTCGCTCCATTTCAAGCATTTTTATGGGTCTTCAAAAATACACTTATTAGCTAGTGTTTTGAGCCCCTTAAGTGTCTTTAGCAATGTTAAATTTACCCCAATGTTAACTCTACGTTAATTTTTTAGTAACTTTGACGTAACATTAAGTTAATGATAAGAATACTTTTAATACTCGCACTTCTAATTCCAAGCCTATGTATAGGTCGTTCGGTGGTTAAATACAAATACTATCGCAATGGGAATATTAAGTACGAATACGCCAAGCAAAAGAATCAGACCATACGCATTACGCATTTTTATAAAAGTGGAGCCGTCAAATCAATCAGTCATTTCAAAAATGGTCATAAACATGGATTATGGCAAGATTTTACGGAAGATGGTCTACAGGTAACTAATGCATTCTTTAACAAAAACAAAAAAGATGGTTATTGGACTTTCTACAATCCAGAAGGCAACACCCACTGTGCTTTGTATTACAAAGGAAATAAAGTAGTTAAGGTGATTCAAGCGCCTCCAGTTGCTGCCAAATAACAGCTACTCAAAGTCGGCGTAAAGCAAATATTTGCTTCTAATCTTTTTAAATTCAATTAACCCTTCCTGCCAAGATGCTCGAATTTCATCTTCCTTTAAACTGCTTTCAATTTGTTTTCTCAGCTTATCTGTTCCCGCTAAGCGATCAAAAAAGCCATTTGATAAAAAGAATGAAGTTTCTTCCGTGTTTATCTCTTTGTACATAGTTAGTAACCAAAATAAATACAGCTGTTTCCTTTTAGGCAGTGTAGATTCTCCAAAACTCTTCAAATGATATCCAGTACACTTTTGTCCCATGAGCTTTGGTGATTTAGCACCAGGAAAACTTTGAGGAGTAAATTCCAAGTCTCCTTCTTTTATGTTCGGATGTCCGATAATTTGAAAAGGTGTTTCCGTTCCTCTTCCAACACTTACAACGGTTCCTTCAAATAGAGCCAAAGACGGATATAAGAAAACAGACGCCGAATTTGGCAAATTAGGAGATGGCTTTATCCCTAATTTATAATAGTCGTTGTGGTCGTAATTAAGGCAAGGAACAACAGTTAAGTCACATTTTACGCCATTTTCTAGCCACCCTTCTGAATTTATCATCTTAGCATACTCCCCTATTGTCATTCCATGCACAATGGGCACCTTATGCATGCCGACAAAAGACTGAAATTCAGGATCCAATATAGGGCCGTCTACGTAAAAACCATTTGGATTTGGTCGATCTAGAACAACTACCTTAATTTTCATTTCGGCACAAGCGGTCATTACATAATGCATTGTGGATATGTAGGTGTAAAATCGTACCCCTACATCTTGCAGGTCCAGCACAACAACGTTTACATCTGCTAAATGATCGTATGAAGGCTTCTTACTTTTTCCATAAAGGCTAATCAGCTTCAAACCTGTTTTCGCATCACGCTGATCCTTAATATGAGCACCTGCATCTGCCTTTCCTCTAAAGCCATGTTCCGGAGAGAATACTCTGAGGATATTGATTTCTTTTTCTATTAAAAAGTCTACGAGATGAAGGCTGTCATTTATGACAGAGCTCTGGTTTGCAACTACAGCTACTTTTTCTTCCCTGAGAATATTTTCATATTCATTAAACCGCTCTGCGCCATTTATAACAGTAATATTGGTTTTAAAATAAACTGTCGAATCTTGCCCATAAATCGATAGGCTTAAGAATGCAAAAGCAAAGAAAATGTTGAAAACCTTAAAACACATAGCTTATAGCCTTCAAATGTTGTTCCTTTTTGTATTCCTTTGCCCAAAACGCGAGGTATTCTGTGAACTTTGAATTGTTTATAGCAAAACGTATTATAAAGTCGAAAAACACTGACAATTCCATTAACCAAGGAACCAGGGTGATTCTTCGATTCTCAATAATTGGTGTGGCATTGGGCCTGCTCTTAATGCTGGTTTCTTTGGCAGTGGTAAAAGGCTTTCAAAGTGAGATTAGGAGCAAAGTAATTGGCTTTGGTGCGCACATTCAAATTACAGAATTTAACTACGAAAACCCATTGAACTTTAAACCAATGGAGAAAAACCAACCTTTTTATCCAAGTCTAGCAAATGAAGAGGGAGTTGCGTCCATTCAGATGTATGCCCTTAAGGAAGGTATCATTAAAACAAATGAAGAAATTGCAGGAATTATAGCCAAAGGAATTGGTGCAGATTTTAATTGGAAATTCTTTTCACAAAACATGGAAGAAGGCGCTATTCTTGAAATTAACGATAGCGTTAAATCAAATTCGGTTATTGTTTCAAGACACCTAGCCAATCAGCTAAAACTCAAATTGAATGACAAATTGCTCATTTACTTTATTCAAAATGGAAAAAGTCGTCCTAGAAAGCTCACTATTACAGGAATTTACAATACTGGAATGCAACAATTCGATAAAGCATACATCTTGTTGGACATCAAGCACATACAACGGCTTAATGAATGGTCGGGAAACCAAATTAGTGGGTATGAAGTGCTATTAAACCGGTACGAGGATTTATTTCAAATGGACAAAATTTTATACAAGAAAATACCTACTCGCCTAAATACAACGACCATTACACAGCAATATCCTGAAATTTTCAGTTGGCTAGAATTACAAGATCTTAATGTTATTGTGATTGTAACCTTACTTACGCTTGTTTGTGGTATTAATATGATTACTGCCCTTCTGATTCTTATTCTAGAAAAAACCAATATGATTGGCATTATGAAGGCAATTGGTGCAACAAACAGGCAATTGCGAAAAGTATTTATTTATATGGCCTCATACCTTATCTTATCAGGAATGTTTTGGGGTAATCTACTGGGGCTTGGATTTATTTATCTGCAAGATAAATTTCATTTAATAGGGCTAGATAAGACATCCTATTACATGGATTACGTGCCTGTTGATCTTGGAATAGTTGAGTGGGCAATTTTAAACCTCGCTACTTTTATACTGTGCTTTATTATGCTGCTTTTGCCAGCGCTGGTAATTAGCAATATTTTACCTTCAAAATCCATACGCTTTAACTAGATACAAGTACTTTTGCACAAAGAAATAGCATGAAATATTACAACAATATCTTAGAAACTATTGGAAATACGCCTCTCGTTAAACTAAATCGTTTGACTGAAGGCGTAAATGGGTTGATTCTCGCAAAAGTAGAGACAACGAACCCAGGCAATTCAGTAAAAGATAGAATGGCGCTACAAATGATTCAAGACGCTGAAAAGGACGGTTTGATAAAGCCTGGCGGTACTGTTATTGAAGGAACTAGTGGAAATACAGGAATGGGTTTGGCACTAGCTTGTATTGAAAAAGGATATAAGTTGATTTGTACGCTTGCTGATAAACAGAGTAAGGAAAAAATGGATATTCTTCGCGCAATGGGTGCTGAAGTTATCGTTACCCCAACAAATGTAGAGCCTGACGATCCGCGATCATATTACTCTGTTGCAAAACGATTGGCAAAAGAAATTCCTAACTCTTTTTATGTAAATCAATACGATAATGCATCAAATGCTAAAGCTCATTATATGAGCACAGGTCCAGAAATATGGGAGCAAACTGATGGTAAAATCACTCATTTTGTAGTTGGAGTTGGAACCGGAGGAACAATTTCAGGAGTAGGTAAATACTTGAAAGAAAAAAATCCAAAAATTAAGATTATTGGAATTGACACTTATGGTTCAGTTTTCAAAAAGTACCATGAAACTGGTGAGTTTGATGAAAATGAAATTTACCCATATGTAACTGAGGGCATTGGTGAAGACATACTTCCAAAAAATGTAGATTTTGGTATTATTGACCATTTTGAAAAAGTAACCGATAAGGATGCTGCGTTATTTACTCGTCACCTTGCTCGAAAAGAAGGAATCTTTGTAGGTAATTCAGCTGGTGCTGCAATTTCTGGCATACTTCAATTAAAAGAAACCTTCAAACCAGAAGATGTTGTCGTGGTTTTATTTCATGATCATGGCAGCAGATATGTCGGTAAAATGTTCAATGACGAATGGATGAAAGATCGTGGTTTCTTAGAATCTGAGCCTAATGCCTTGGGGCTAATTGAAAAGCACAAGGAGCATGAATTAGTAACCGCGAAGGTTGACGAAAAAGTTTCTTCAGTTGTTCAAAAAATGCAGCAATTTGGGATTTCTCAGATTCCTGTATTCGATAAAGAAAAGAACGTTGGTTCTCTTACTGAATCTATTATTTTTTCAAAATTAACTGAAAACGCTGACGTACTAAATAGCGATGTTGAAACAATAATGGCTTTCCCCTTTGAATACGTAGAAGCAAATGCTAGCACTGAGGAAATTTCAAAAAAAATTGATAAAGAGCATCCCGCAGTATTAGTAAAAGACATGATTGGTAAGACGCATATCATCACTCAATACGACATTATTCACGCTATAAAATAATGGTTTTAAAAACAGTAGATCAACTAAATACTGAGTTACTGTTTCCTACTGTGCCAAAAAGAATAATCTCACTTGTTCCATCGATCAGTGAGCTTTTGGCACATTACGAGCCAGACATCAGTTTAATAGGCATTACAAGATTTTGCGAACATCCTCTAAGGCTTCGAAAGGAAAAGCACATTGTTGGTGGAACTAAGGATCCCGATATTAAAAAAATCCTCGAACTTAAGCCAGACCTCATAATAGCTAATAAAGAGGAAAACAGAAAAGAAGATATTGACGCTTTAAGACTTTCTTATCCTGTTTGGATAAGTGATGTTAGTAGCCTGGATAGTGGGTTAGAAATGGTTTCAAAACTAGAAGGGCTTTTGCAAATTCCAACAGCTAAGAAATTATCAGCGACCATAAAAAGTCAAATAAATTCACCATTAGAAGGTATTTCCGGTACCGTGGCATATGTAATTTGGCAAGATCCAATTATGATTGCAGGAAACGATACATTTATTTCAAGCTGGTTGAATAAAATTGGTCTTAAGAACATAACGAAGAAAAAGCGATACCCCGAAATAAGTATTAAATGGCTCAATAAGCAAAGCCCTGACTACATTTTCCTATCCTCTGAACCTTTTCCGTTTAAAGAAAAAAACAGATTACAATTCCAATCGAATTGTAAAAACTCTAAAGTTGTTTTGGTTGACGGTCGGCTATTTAGTTGGTATGGAAAAGCAATTATCGAAGCGCCTAAATATTTTACCAGATTAATATCATCTTTGACAGCATAGGGTGTATTCCATACATTTGCGTATTGTGAATCTTTTCGTTCGAACCTTTCAACTTCTGTTATTTTCCAGTTTCTTTTTGGGCTCGAATAGCTACGCTCAAAGTATTGGTTTGGTATTAAGTGGTGGCGGAGCTAATGGCATTGCGCATGTAGGTGTAATAAAGGCGTTAGAAGAAAACAACATTCCAATTGACTTCATTACCGGAACAAGTTCAGGGGCATTCGTAGGGGCCATGTATGCTGCAGGATACACTCCTGAACAAATGGAAGCTTTCTTTTTATCAGATAAATTTCAACGAATGACCAGAGGAGAAATAGAGGACAAAGACCGTTTTTTCTTTAAAGAACATAACAATGGTGCTGGAATGGTGAAATTAAGGTTGTCTAAGAGTTTGTCAATTCCTCTTTCACTTCCCACTAATTTAGCTACTCCTTCCTCGGTTGATTATCAGCTCATGCAAGTTTTTGCGGCTGCTAATTCAGCTGCTAAAGGAAACTTCGATAGTCTGCTTGTGCCTTTCAGATGCGTAGCTGCTGATATAGATAGAAAAGAAGAGTATGTTTTCAAAAATGGAGACCTCGCGACTGCAGTAAGAGCTTCGTTTACTTACCCATTTTATCTAAAGCCGATTCAAGTCGACGGTCGAATTTTATTTGATGGCGGTTTGTATAATAACTTTCCTCACGATAAAATGACGGAAAACTTTAATCCGGATTTTATAATAGGAATTAAAGTTACCAGCAATGAAGACCCATCAAATGAGGATGACTTATTAAGTCAAGTAAAAAATATGCTGATTAGTAAAACTGACTTTCAGCTTAAATCGAAAGGAATTATAATAGAACCGGAAACGAACCACGGTACTTTCGAATTTAAAAATATTAAAGATATTATTGATTCTGGTTATGCAGTAACAATTAGAAAGATTGATCAAATACGCATGTCTGTTGCAGCAGAAGTAACAAAAGACCAAATAAAATATGAAAGAGAAAAGTTCAATTCAAAAAAACCACCTCTAATAATTGATAGAATTTGTATAGAAGGAGTTTCAGCGCAGCAAGCCAGTTATTTGACCAACAATATGTGGCAAAAAAATCACGAAAAAGCTATAAGTAACATTAGGAAGAATTATTATCGTACCTCGGCTGACCCATTTGTATCGTCCTTGTATCCAACTGCGAAATTCAACCCACAATCAAATTTATATGACCTTGATATCATTGCCAAAAATGAAAAGCCATTTTCCATTGAATTTGGTGGAAATGTTTCGAATAGGCCAATAAGCACAGGATACGTCGGAGTGAAGTTTATGAAATACCGCAAAGTTGGTTGGCGATTTCGAGCAAACACTTATTTCGGCAGGTTCTATAATTCAGGTTTAGTTGGATTTAGTGTTGACATTACATCCGCACTATTGCTAGAATTAGAAGGAGACTTGGTTTTAAATAATTGGAATTATTTTAAGAGTAAAGACTTTTTCTTTGATGACAAAAAACCAACATACCTTATTCAGTCAGAATCATTTGCAGAAGCGCGCTTAAATGCACCAGTTGGTAATAATTCAAAAGCAGGGTTAATCTATTCATTTGCAGAATTAAACGACGATTACTACCAATTAAAAGAGTTTACCTCAGAGGACATTCCAGACAACACTAGAATGAATACCAATTCGGCAGGGTTTCAATATGAATTTAATACACAAAACCGTAAAATTTATGCAAGTTCAGGTACTCTTTTTAAATTAAGCTATCGATATAGTGCCGGTGAAGAAGAAACAAACCCTGGAACAACAGCAGAAACTGGCTCTACATTCTCTAATGTATTTCATGACTGGCATAATGTAAATTTAAAATTTGATTATTTCTACAAAAAACAAGGCCTAGTTAGAATGGGCGTTTACTCCGACATTAATTATAATAATCAAAACTTATTTTCCAATTATACAGCAAGTATTCTGCGCTCACCTGTATTTCAACCAACTCCAGAAAGTAAAACTCTTTTCTTAGAGTCCTTTAGGGCATATGAGTATGCATCTATTGGCCAAAAATTTATAATAACTCCAATAAACAATTTTGACATTCGCTTTGGCGCGTATTTCATGTCGCCGTACAGAAGAGTTATTAAAAATGATGACGGCACACAAAGTGAAAAAATAGGCTTCGAATCTCTTTTCTCCATAGCAACAGGAAGTTTAGTCTACAACTCTCCTGTTGGACCAGTAAGCATAGGTTTAAACTATTACTATAATGTACCGGAAGTAGCGCCAGAAAACACCACACCGCTTACTTTTCTATTTCACTTTGGATATATTCTATTTAACAAAAAAGCCTTATTCTAAGCTTGACCAGCTGGGCCTCCAAAGTTCAAAGGAACTGAAGGTGGAGTGTTTGCACCTGTATCCCTAATTTCACCATGCATTGACTCATACTTATGTATGTTTTCCGCAAGAGCTCCACTTAGCCTTTTTGCATGCTCCGGTGTCAGAACTATTCTTGCCTTTACTTTTGATTTGGGCGTACCCGGCATAATGTTTATGAAATCTACAATAAATTCAGAATTACTATGTGTAATAATAGCAAGATTAGAGTATATCCCTTCTGCTACCTCTTCGGTTAATTCAATATTAATTTGACCTTCTTTTTGTTCTTTATTCTCTTCCATTCTTCAAAGCTATAAAACAAAAAAGGCCTCACGAAGAGGCCTTTTTTGAATTTTAATAATATTAATCTAAAATAACACTGTCTTCTTTAGTTTCGAGCAACTTGTTATACTCTTCCTTAGAACCTACAATGTAATCGTCATATTCTCTGAGTCCAGTTCCTGCCGGAATTTTGTGCCCAACAATAACATTTTCTTTCAAGCCTTTCAAGTAATCTCTTTTACCTCTTACGGCAGCCTCATTCAAGACTTTAGTTGTCTCTTGGAAAGATGCAGCAGAAATAAAGCTATCTGTTTGAAGAGACGCTCTTGTAATACCTTGTAGAATTGTTTTACCTATTGCAGGTTTAGCTTCTCTACCTTGAAGTAGTGTAAGCTCTTTTCTTCCAAGCATACTATTTTCATCGTTGAAATTGACTTTAGAAATGATTTGACCAGCTACAAACTTCTCAGAACCGCCAGCCTCTTCAACAATCATTTTACCGATAATACCATCATTCTCTTCAATGAAATCAGTCTTATTAACCAATTGCTTTTCGAGGAATCTAGTATCACCAGAGTTCATAATCTCAACCTTACGCATCATTTGACGTACAATTACTTCAAAATGCTTATCGTTAATTTTCACACCTTGAAGTCGATAAACTTCTTGCACTTCATTAACGATATACTCTTGAACAGCTGTAGGACCTTTGATATTTAAAATATCATTTGGTGTAATAGCTCCATCACTTAATGGTGTTCCGGCTTTAACGAAATCATTCTCTTGAACCAAAATATGCTTAGATAAGGAAACTAGATATTTCTTTATCATTCCATTTCTCGCTTCAACGATAACTTCTCGATTCCCTCTCTTTATTTTCCCAAAACTAACGATACCGTCAATTTCAGAAACCACAGCTGGATTCGATGGGTTACGTGCTTCGAATAACTCTGTTACTCTTGGCAATCCCCCAGTAATATCGCCCGACTTACCACTTTGACGTGGAATCTTGACCAAAATTGTTCCTCCTGTGACTTTATCACCCTCGTTTATGATGATATGTGCTCCAACTGGAATGTTGTAAGACCTAAGAGATTCGCCTTTTTTGTCCCGAACATGAATAGTAGGGTTCTTTTTCTTGTCTCTATTTTCAATAATTACCTTCTCAGTAAATCCAGTTTGCTCATCAGATTCTTCCTTGTAAGTAACACCTTTTTCAATGTTCTCAAATTCAATCTTCCCATCAAACTCCGTAAGAATTACAGCATTATAAGGATCCCATTTACAAATTTTATCGTCTTTTTTGACTTTATCGCCGCTCTTTTTAAAGATTTCAGCTCCATAAGGTATAACACTTGTAAATAATACTTGTCCCGTTTTAGCATCAACGATTCTCATCTCTGCAGAACGTCCAATAACCCATTCGATTTTATCTCCGTTATCCGCTGTTTTAACAACAGTTCTTAGTTCGTCAATTTCTAACTTACCACTTGCTTTAGCAATGATTTTTGATTCAGCAGCAATATTAGAAGCTGTACCCCCAACGTGGAATGTGCGAAGCGTAAGCTGTGTACCTGGTTCACCGATTGACTGAGCAGCAATTACACCTACAGATTCGCCTTTTTGAACAGCAAATCCAGAAGATAAACTTCTACCATAGCACTTTGCACAAGCGCCTCGACGCGTTTCACAAGTAAGCGCAGATCGAATTTCAACTTCTTCTATGCCAGCAGCATCAATTTCCTTAGCAATGTCATCAGTTATTACCCCACCAGCTTCTATAATTACATTATCACTTTCTGGTTCATAAACATCAACTAATGCAGTTCTTCCTTCAATTCTATCGGAAAGTGACTCTACTATTTCGTCGTTATTTTTAAGAGCAGTTGCAGTAAGACCTCTAAGAGTTCCACAATCTTGCTCAGTAATTACAACATCTTGAGAAACATCTACCAAACGACGAGTAAGGTAACCCGCATCTGCAGTTTTAAGTGCAGTATCGGCTAAACCTTTACGAGCACCGTGAGTGGAAATAAAATACTCAAGAATGGAAAGACCTTCCTTAAAGTTAGAAAGAATTGGATTTTCAATAATATCTTGACCACCCGAATTTCCAGATTTCTTAGGCTTGGCCATAAGTCCCCTCATTCCACTCAACTGTCGAATTTGTTCCTTAGAACCCCTCGCTCCAGAGTCAAACATCATGTATACAGAATTGAATCCTTGATTGTCATTTTTCAATCGAGTCATCAATGCATTTGTCAATTTAGAATTGGTGTGCGTCCAAATATCGATAATCTGATTGTATCGCTCGTTATTGGTAATTAGCCCCATGTTGTAATTTGACAATACACCCTCAACTTCGACATTAGCAGCAGTCAGTAATATTTCCTTTTCTGGAGGAACCATTACATCATTCAAATTAAAGGATAAACCACCTCTAAATGCCATATAATATCCAAGTGACTTAATTTCATCTAGAAATGCAGCTGTTTTAGCAAAACCAGTCTTTTTAAGCACTCTACCGATAATATCTCTTAAAGATTTTTTCGTCAATAATTCGTCTATGTATCCAACTTCAGCAGGAACAACTTTGTTAAATAGAACTCTACCACAAGTTGTGTCAATCATGTGTTCAACATGTTCCCCATCAACAACATCCTTAACTTTCACTTTAATGATAGCATGTAAGTCAAGAACATTTTCGTTGTAAGCTACGGTAACCTCCTCTGGTGAGTAGAATATCATTCCCTCTCCCTTAACTGGAACTTCTTTAGTATTGGTTCTTTGTTTGGTCATATAATAAAGACCAAGAACCATATCTTGAGAAGGAACCGCTATTGGAGCACCGTTTGCTGGGTTAAGAATGTTATGAGAAGCTAACATTAATAATTGTGCCTCTAACACAGCAGCATTTCCTAACGGAAGGTGAACTGCCATTTGATCACCATCAAAATCTGCGTTAAATGCGGTACATACTAACGGGTGCAATTGGATTGCTTTACCTTCAATTAATTTAGGCTGAAAAGCTTGAATACCTAACCTGTGCAAAGTCGGCGCTCTGTTCAATAGAACAGGGTGACCTTTCAATACATTTTCTAAAATATCCCAAACTACGGGCTCCTTTCGATCAACGATTTTCTTTGCAGATTTAACCGTTTTCACGATACCTCTTTCAATCATCTTACGAATAATGAAAGGCTTATACAATTCAGCAGCCATTCCTTTAGGAATGCCACATTCATGTAATTTTAATTCTGGTCCCACAACGATAACTGAACGAGCTGAATAATCAACCCTCTTACCCAATAGGTTTTGACGGAAACGTCCTTGCTTACCTTTCAATGAATCAGATAAAGATTTTAGTGCTCTGTTTGATTCAGTTTTAACCGCAGAAGATTTTCTAGAGTTATCAAACAATGAATCAACCGCTTCTTGAAGCATACGTTTCTCATTTCTAAGAATAACTTCAGGAGCTTTTATTTCTAAAAGTCGTTTAAGACGATTATTTCTAATAATCACACGACGGTACAAATCATTTAAATCAGAAGTAGCAAAACGACCACCATCCAATGGAACCAATGGACGTAACTCCGGCGGTATCACAGGAACAACCTTAACAATCATCCACTCTGGTCTGTTGTCCATGTGTGATTGGGCTTCTCTAAATGCCTCAACTACTTGAAGTCTTTTTAGAGCTTCATTCTTACGTTGCTGGGAAGTTTCAGTATTTGCCTTGTGTCTTAACTCATATGATAACTTATCCAAATCAGCGTTTCTCAACAAGTCATAGAGTGCTTCAGCACCCATCTTTGCGATAAACTTGTTAGGATCAGTATCATCTAAATACTGATTATCATTTGGAATTTTATCTAAGATATCTAAGTACTCTTCTTCAGTTAAGAAATCTAGAACATTCAACTCTTCACCTTCACCGTTTGTTCCTAATCCAGCTTGGATTACAACATATCGCTCATAGTAAATGATCGTATCTAATTTCTTACTTGGAAGTCCTAATAAGTATCCTATTTTGTTCGGAAGCGATTTGAAATACCAGATATGAGCAACAGGCACAACAAGTGCAATATGTCCCATTCTTTCTCTTCGAACTTTTTTCTCTGTAACCTCAACACCACAACGGTCACAAATAATACCCTTATAACGGATACGCTTGTATTTTCCGCAATGACATTCATAGTCTTTTACAGGGCCAAAAATTCTTTCACAAAACAACCCATCACGCTCAGGCTTGTAGGTACGATAGTTTATCGTCTCTGGCTTGAGCACTTCGCCTCTTGATTGCTCCAAAATAAGTTCTGGAGATGCAAGGCTTATGGTAATTCTATTGAATTCGCTGTTAACTTTATTTTCTTTTCTTAAAGCCATCTTTTATTCTAGTTTGAAACTGGATAATTCTTTAATTAATCTAAGGTAATATTTAAACACAAACCTCTCATTTCGTGCAGTAACACGTTAAATGATTCCGGAATTCCCGGGGTTGGCATATTCTCACCTTTCACAATTTTCTCATAAGTTTTCGCCCTTCCGATAACATCATCAGACTTAACCGTAAGAATTTCCTGTAGAATGTTTGCTGCACCAAATGCCTCTAATGCCCATACTTCCATTTCTCCAAAACGCTGACCTCCAAACTGGGCTTTACCACCCAATGGTTGTTGCGTAATTAATGAGTATGGTCCTATTGAACGTGCGTGCATTTTATCATCAACTAAGTGATGCAGTTTAAGCATATAAATAACGCCTACTGTTGCAGGTTGATCAAACTTCTCGCCTGTTCCACCATCATACAATTGTGTTCTTCCCATTTCTGGAATCCCTGCTTTATCAGAATATTCTTTTATCTGTTCTAGAGTAGCGCCATCAAAAATTGGGGTTGCAAATTTAACACCCAATCTCAATCCAGCCCAACCTAAAACCGTCTCATAAATCTGACCAAGGTTCATCCTTGAAGGCACACCTAGTGGATTTAAAACGATGTCTACCGGAGTACCATCTTCCATAAACGGCATATCCTCTTGACGAACGATTTTAGCAACAATACCTTTGTTGCCATGCCGTCCAGCCATTTTATCACCAACTTTCAGTTTTCTTTTCTTAGCTAAGAAAACTTTAGCTAACTGAACTATTCCCGGAGGTAGTTCATCACCGATTGAAATTTTAAATTTCGCACGTTTCATGATACCTACATGCTCACTAGCCTTAACATGGAAGTTGTGCAGTAACCTTTTTATTAAATCATTTTTAGATTCATCAGTAGTCCAACCCGAAGCACTGATATCACTGTAGTCAACCGTATTTAAAAGCTTAAGCGTAAATTTAGTTCCCTTAGGAATAATTTCCTCTTTGTAGTTATTCACTACTCCTTGAGAAGTTTTACCACTTACTATGCTAAACAGTTTATCTACCAAAGCAGATTTCAGCGCTTCCAACTCTTTGTTGTAAACGCCTTCAACTTCTTCAAGTTGTGTTTTTTCTTCAGCTTTAGCTTTTCTGTCTTTTATTTTTCTAGAAAATAATTTCTTATCAACTACAACACCCTGAACAGAAGGAGAAACCTTTAACGACGCATCTTTAACATCGCCTGCTTTGTCTCCAAATATAGCACGAAGCAATTTTTCTTCTGGAGTAGGATCCGTTTCTCCTTTCGGAGTAATTTTTCCGATAAGAATATCACCTTCCTTAACGTGAGTTCCAACTCGAACCAATCCATTTTCATCAAGATTCCTAGTAGCTTCTTCACTAACATTTGGAATATCCGCAGTCAATTCTTCAAGACCCAATTTGGTGTCTCTAACTTCCAAAGAATACTCCTCAATATGAACTGAAGTATAAATGTCATCTTTTACAACATTTTCAGAAATAACAATTGCATCCTCAAAGTTGTAACCTTTCCAAGGCATGAACGCAACCATCAGATTACGACCCAACGCTAATTCACCATCTTGAGTGGCATAGCCTTCAACTAATACTTGTCCTTTGTGAACTCGCTCTCCCGGTCTTACGATAGGTTTGTGATTTATACTAGTAGTTTGGTTTGTTTTGGCAAACTTGATCAAGTTGTAAGAAACAAGACCATCAGTAAAAGAAACCAACTCATCCTCAGATGAACGATCGTACTTGATAGTAATCTTTCTACCGTCAACATATTGAACTGTACCTTCAGCCTCTGCAGCTAAAAGTACTCTAGAATCTTCAGCAACAGGTTGCTCAAGTCCAGTTCCTACAATTGGAGATTCAGCTCGCAATAATGGAACTGCTTGTCTCTGCATGTTTGATCCCATTAAAGCACGGTTTGCATCATCATGTTCCAAAAATGGAATAAGTGATGCTGCGATTGAAGCAATCTGATTTGGAGCAACATCCATAAGAGTAACCTCTTCTGGAGTTACCACTGGGAAATCACCTTCATAACGAGCTTTTACTTTTTCTGTCTGAAACTCGCCTTCATTAGTGATAACAGCATTTGCTTGAGCAATTGTGTGACCATTCTCTTCTTCGGCTGCTAAGTAAGTAACATCAGTATTTAAATCAACTTTACCATCTGTTACCGATCGATAAGGAGTTTCAATAAAACCAAGCTTATTTACTTTAGCATAAACACACATTGAAGAAATCAAACCAATATTTGGTCCTTCAGGTGTTTCAATTGTACACAACCGTCCATAATGCGTATAGTGAACATCACGCACTTCAAAACCGGCGCGCTCTCTTGAAAGACCGCCTGGCCCCAACGCTGACATTCTTCTTTTATGTGTTACCTCAGAAAGTGGATTGGTTTGATCCATGAACTGAGACAATTGGTTTGTTCCAAAGAATGAGTTAATGACAGACGAAAGTGTTTTTGCATTAATCAAGTCAATTGGAGTAAATACTTCGTTGTCACGAACATTCATTCTTTCACGAATTGTTCTTGCCATACGAGCTAAACCAACACCAAATTGATTAAACAATTGCTCTCCAACCGTTCTTACTCTTCGATTCGATAAGTGATCAATATCATCAACGTCAGTTTTCGCGTTAATTAATTTGATCAAATATTTTATAATTTCAATAATATCTTGTTTGGACAATATTTTAGTGTCCATATCGATATCTAGACCTAACTTCTTATTGATTCTGTAACGACCAACCTCACCTAAATCATAACGTTTGTCCGAGAAGAACAACTTATCAATAATTCCTCGGGCAGTCTCTTCATCTGGTGGTTCAGCATTTCGAAGAACTCGATAAACGTGCTCAACTGCTTCAATCTCAGAATTTGAAGGATCTTTCTGTAAGGTGTTATATATGATAGTATAATCAGCTGCGTTCGTGTCTTCTTTATGAAGAAGAATTGTTTTTGAACCAGAATCCATGATAATGTCAACATGCTCATCTTCAAGGATGGTTTCACGATCCACAATTACCTCGTTTCGTTCGATAGATACAACTTCACCAGTATCTTCATCAACAAAATCTTCAAACCAAGTTTTGAGCACTCGAGCGGCAAGCTTGCGGCCCTTTACTTTTTTTAGTTGAGTTTTATTTACCTTAACTTCATCAGCTAAATCAAATATTTCAAGGATATCCTTATCACTTTCATAACCAATTGCTCTTAACAATGTAGTTACAGGTAACTTCTTTTTTCTGTCAATGTATGCATACATCACAGAGTTGATATCAGTTGCAAATTCTATCCATGAACCCTTAAATGGAATTACACGAGCAGAATATAGCTTTGTACCGTTTGCATGAAAACTATGTCCAAAAAACACTCCAGGAGAACGGTGTAATTGCGACACTACGACTCGCTCAGCTCCATTGATAATAAAAGCACCTTTTGGAGACATATAAGGAATAGTTCCTAGATATACGTCCTGAACAATTGTTTCAAAATCTTCGTGTTCCGGATCAGTACAATACAGTTTCAGTTTTGCTTTGAGAGGAACACTATAAGTTAATCCTCTTTCTATAGTTTCTTGTATCGAGTATCTCGGAGGATCAATAAAGTAGTCCAAGAATTCAAGTACGAAGTTATTTCTAGCATCCGTAATTGGGAAATTCTCACTAAATACTTTAAAGAGACCTTCCTGCTCTCTGTTTTCAGGAGTCGTTTCAAGTTGAAAATAATCTTGAAAAGACTTTATCTGAATATCCAGAAAATCTGGATATTGTAATCGGTTTTTGGTGGTTCCGAAATTTATCCTCTTACTGTTTGTTTCCTGCTGAATCATGGAACTTAAAGGCAATTAGTTAGACAAAAAATGAGTTACTACTATAAACACCAAAGGGTTTAGACCCACTGGGGGTCTAAACCTTTAGTATAAGTTATTGTTGAAAGTTACTTAAGCTCAACCTCAGCTCCAACTTCTTCCAATTGTGCTTTAAGTGCTTCTGCTTCATCTTTAGGAACTCCTTCTTTTATAGTTTCAGGAGCACCATCTACGATAGCTTTAGCTTCTTTTAGCCCTTGACCAGTAAGTTCTTTAACTAACTTAACTACTTTAAGTTTGTTAGCTCCACCAGCTTTAAGGATTACATCGAACTCGGTTTTTTCTTCAGCTGCACCAGCGTCTCCGCCACCAGCTGCAGGTCCTGCAACTGCAACTGCAGCAGCAGCAGGTTCTATTCCGTATTCTTCTTTTAAGATTTCCGCAAGTTCGTTAACTTCTTTAACAGTAAGATTAACTAGTTGCTCAGCAAATGCTTTTAAATCAGCCATTTTATTGAATTTTAATTGTGTACTTAATAAATTATTTAATAAAATTATTCAGATCGCTCTGAAAGAGTTTTAACGATTCCAGAAAGTGTGTTTCCACTAGAACTAAGCGCTGAAATAACGTTTTTAGCAGGAGACTGCAACAACATAATAACATCACCAATAAGCTCATTTTTAGATTTGAGACTTGCAAGTGCGTCTAATTGCGCATCACCGATATAAACAGATTCTTCAACCCATGCACCTTTCAATGCTGGTTTGTCACCTTTCTTTCTGAATTCCTTAATTAGCTTTGCTGGAACATTTCCCATTTCAGCAGTCATCAACGAAGTATTTCCTTTCAATACTTCGAATAACCCCGAATAGTCACGTCCATCAACGTTTTCCATTGCCCTTTTTAAAAGCGTGTTTTTTACAACTTGAAGTTGAACTTCTTTAGTCGAACACAACCTTCTGAATTTGGACGTTGAGTCAGCGTTCATACCTGCAGTATTTGCGAGATATATAACACCTGCGTTAGCTAATCTTTCTGAGAGACCCTCTACGATTTGTGATTTTTCTTCTCTTGTCATAATTGTTTTTTAAAGAGATTCACTCCCCGCCTACGCGGAAATGTTTTTAGGATCCACCGCTACACTTGGACTCATAGTGCTACTTATAAAAATGCTCTTCATATAAACACCTTTAGATGAAGCAGGTTTAAGTTTAACCAAAGTTTGTAACAGTTCTTGAGCGTTGTCAGATAGCTTTTCTACATCAAATGATGCTTTGCCAAACGAAGCATGAATTATACCGTATTTATCAACTTTAAAGTCAATTTTACCGGCTTTCACTTCCGTTACAGCTTTAGCTATATCCATAGTAACAGTTCCTGTTTTTGGGTTTGGCATTAGACCACGTGGACCTAATATTCTACCCAAAGCTCCTACCTTTCCCATAACCGAAGGCATAGTGATAATGACATCTACGTCAGTCCACCCTCCTTTGATTTTGTCCACGTACTCATCAAGACCAACAAAATCTGCTCCAGCTTCCTTAGCTTCTTCTTCCTTATCAGGAGTGCAAAGCACTAGAACTTTGGTGTCTTTTCCGGTTCCGTGAGGTAAAGTTACAGTACCTCTTACCATTTGGTTTGCCTTTCGAGGATCAACCCCTAAACGCACAGCGATATCCACAGTAGCGTCGAATTTAGTTAGTGAAACCTCTTTAATAGTGCTCACAGCATCTTTTATAGAGTATAGTTTCTCACTATCTATTTTCGAAATCGCTTCTTTCTTCTTTTTTGTTAATGCAGCCATTACTTGTTTTTTTAAGACTCAATTACTTCTTTACCGTAATACCCATACTTCGGGCAGTACCAGCTACCATTTTCATAGCAGACTCAACTGTGAAACAGTTTAAATCAGGCATTTTGTCTTCAGCAATTCTCCTTACGTCATCCATTTTAAGTGCAGCAACTTTCTTTCGGTTTGGTTCCGGAGAACCAGACTTCAATTTCAATGCTTCTTTAATTTGGACAGCAACAGGAGGTGTTTTGATAACAAATTCAAAAGATTTGTCAGAATAAACGGTAATGATAACTGGAAGCACTTTACCGGCTTTATCCTGTGTTCGTCCATTGAACTGTTTACAGAACTCCATAATATTCACACCTTTAGCACCTAAAGCAGGTCCTACTGGTGGTGAAGGATTTGCAGCTCCGCCCTTAATCTGTAACTTGATCAGGCCACTTACTTCTTTCGCCATGTTTTTAAAATTTACCTATTCAGTTCTTTCGAACTATTTATAATTAATGCTTGGAAGCAGACATTACTCTTTTTCGACTTGCATGTAGCTTAGTTCCAATGGAGTTTTTCTTCCGAAAATCTTCACCATTACTTTAAGCTTCTTCTTCTCTTCGTTTATCTCTTCGATAGTACCAGAGAATGAATTGAACGGACCGTCTATAACTTTCACTGTTTCACCAATGATAAACGGTATATTCATTTCTTGATCACTTTCTGCAAGCTCGTCAACTTTTCCTAAAATTCTATTCACTTCAGTTTGTCTTAATGGCATTGGCTCTCCACCTTTTTCACCACCAAGGAAACCGATAACATTCGGTACATTCTTTATAACATGAGGAACTTCGCCTAAAAGGCAGGCCTCAATAAGAACATATCCTGGAAAAAAGTTCCTTTCCTTGGATACTTTTTTTCCATTTCTTATTTGAAAAACTTTTTCGGTAGGAATTAAAATCTGAGCTACATAATCCGTCATTTTCATGCGGTCTACCTCCATTTCAATATATTCCTTTACCTTTTTTTCTTTCCCGCTAATTGCGCGAACAACGTACCAACGTTTTTTAATTTCTTGTGCCATGCAAAGCGCTATTGTTTAGTTAAAAATTTTGGTATAAATCAAATCCATCAATTGACCAAAACCTAAATCCATAATATAGATCACAACAGCAAATATGAACGTTGCAAAAAGAACCACCACAGCACTATTCTGTAGATTCTTCCACGTTGGCCAACTTACCTTATGAACCATCTCGTCATAAGTTTCTCTCATATATGCCTTTACATCTGCCATTTCTTTACTTCTTTACTTGCACGGGTGGTAGGGATCGAACCCACGACCTTTGGTTTTGGAGACCACTGCTCTACCAGCTGAGCTACACCCGTAGATAAGCGTTAACCGATAATTTTATCTTAGAACTCCATTGTTCTAACCCTCATCAAAATGAGGGCGCAACACCCATATTTATAAAACAAATGAAAGGTATCACGCAAGAGCGTGACACCTTTCTCTATTTTTATTTCAAAAAGAACGAATCCTTATTCAATGATATCAGTAACCTGTCCAGCACCTACCGTTCTACCACCTTCACGAATCGCAAATTTCAATCCTTTATTTAAAGCAACTGCCGCAATAAGATTAACCTCTATAGTAAGGTTATCTCCCGGAAGCACCATTTCACGATCTTTTGGAAGCACGATTTCTCCTGTAACATCTGTAGTTCTCAAGTAAAATTGAGGACGATAGTTATTATGGAATGGAGTATGACGTCCACCTTCTTCTTTCTTCAAAACATAAATTTCTGCTTTAAATTTCGTATGAGGTGTAACTGAACCTGGCTTGGCGATTACCATACCACGTTTGATAGCTTCTTTTTCAATTCCTCTTAAAAGAAGACCAACATTATCTCCTGCTTCGCCTCTATCCAAAATTTTACGGAACATCTCAACACCAGTAACAACTGATTTCATTTTTTCAGCTCCGAATCCAATGATATCGACTTCTTCTCCAGAGTTAATAACACCTGTTTCAATTCTACCAGTAGCAACTGTTCCACGTCCTGTAATCGAGAATACATCCTCAACAGGCATCAAGAAATCCTTATCTACCTCACGAGGTGGTTGCTCGATCCAAGTATCAACAGCATCCATTAGCTCCATAACTTTATCTTGCCATTCAGCTTTTCCTTCTAATGCGCCTAGAGCAGAACCTTGAATAATTGGCGTATTATCTCCGTCGTACTCATAAAAATCAAGTAATTCTCTGATTTCCATTTCAACTAACTCAAGAAGTTCGTCATCATCAACCATATCCACTTTATTCATGAATACAACTAATCTTGGAACGCCTACCTGACGAGCTAAAAGAATGTGCTCGCGAGTCTGAGGCATAGGACCATCAGTAGAAGCAACAACCAAAATAGCACCATCCATTTGGGCAGCACCAGTAACCATGTTCTTAACATAATCCGCGTGACCTGGACAATCTACGTGAGCGTAGTGTCTGTTTTCGGTTTGGTATTCAACATGCGAAGTATTAATAGTAATACCTCTTTCTTTCTCTTCAGGAGCGTTATCAATTGATGCGAAATCCCGAATTTCTGACAATCCTTTGTCAGATAACGTTTTAGTGATCGCTGCCGTCAATGTAGTTTTACCATGATCAACGTGACCAATAGTACCAACATTTAAATGCGGTTTCGAACGATCGAATTTTTCCTTAGCCATAGCTATTTAATTTACGAGTTGTTATTTGAGTTCAATAATATATATACTACAATCTTTATTCTAAACCAGAGCCAATGACGAGAATTGAACTCGTGACCTCTTCCTTACCAAGGAAGCGCTCTACCCCTGAGCTACACCGGCTAAAAAAGAGCGGAAGACGAGATTCGAACTCGCGACCCTCAGCTTGGAAGGCTGATGCTCTACCAACTGAGCTACTTCCGCTTTTAGTTATCCACTGAGCCATCAGAGGACTTTGGTGGGGAGAGAAGGATTCGAACCTTCGAAGCTTTCGCAACAGATTTACAGTCTGCCCCATTTGGCCGCTCTGGAATCTCCCCATCAAGGAGCCGGTGGAGGGATTCGAACCCCCGACATGCTGATTACAAATCAGCTGCTCTGGCCAACTGAGCTACACCGGCAATATTCTTACAAAAAAAGAACAAACCCCATACAACCTTAAAGGCCGCAAAAAGGGTCTGCAAATGTAAAAAAGAAAAACGTTCAACAATGAACGTTTTAAAAAAAATTTAAATGATTTTTTAGGAAGGTTTATTTTAGTCCTTAGTCAAGCAATTATGACATTAAAAAGAGGCTAAACTTGTCTCTTTTTTTCTTTGTATTTCTTTACCTGCCTCCTTAACGCCTCAACAGCTAGGTCAGTTGACTCTTCGAAAGACTTGCATTGTTTCTTCACAAATAAATCGCCTCCAGGAACCAATAATTTAATTTCTGTGATTTTGTTTTGGTTATCATCAGCGTTATCCAATTTCAAAAACACCTCTCCTTCAATAATATTATCAAAATATTGATCCAATTTATCTAGGCGTTTGACTATAAACGTTTCCAATTTACTATCAGCATCGAAATGGATTGAATGAATTTTTACTTTCATATTTCCTCCTTGTTTTATGCTCTAGGGTGAGCTTGTTTATAAATGTTTTTTAGTTTTTCAAATGTGTTGTGGGTGTAGATTTGAGTTGCGCTCAAATTAGCGTGTCCTAAGAGTTCTTTAACAGCATTTAGGTCTGCTCCATTATTTAACACATGTGTTGCGAATGTATGTCTAAGAACGTGAGGACTTTTCTTGTCCATCGTTGTTACAGTTGACAAGGTAGAATTTATTGATCGGTAAATCAATTTTGGATATGATTTTTTTCCAGAATTTGTAATAATTATAAATTCTGATTTTAACCCAAGATCCTGTTTTAAATGTTGAAATTCTGCGACCAACGAAATCAAATTATTTGAAATTGGAATCAAGCGTTCCTTATTTCGTTTACCCAAAACTCTCAATTGGCATTGGGAGGCATCAATATCTGTGTGTTTTAATCCAATTAATTCTGCTTGACGCATTCCCGTTGCATAAAGCAATTCAAATATTAAAAAGTCTCTTGATTGCTCAAAGCTACTCTCCTTTTCACTGTTAGAATTACTGAGACTCTCAATAGCCTTCTCCTCAACAAACTCTGGCAAACGTTTACTCATTTTAGGACCTAAAATATGCTTGCAGGGATTCTTGTCTAAATTGCCATCCTTAATTTCGAACTTGTAAAAACCTCTAAGTGAAGATAATTTACGATTTACGGAACGGGGCAAAACGTTAGACTCAATTAATGAGGCCATCCAGCTTCTCACCATTTGAGGCGAAGCTTCATTTAGCAAATGCTGATCAAACTCCTCTATTAAAAAAATTTGAAACGACTTAATATCAGCCGTATAGGCAACAATAGTGTGTGGAGAAATTCTTTTCTCAGTTGTTAAATATTGAAGGTAATTATCAAGGGCCATAAAACAAAACAGGTCATAAATTTAAAAATCTATGACCTGCAAGTTACAAAATATGGTGTTAAAGTATTTCTACTCTTCTGCATTTTTCATTTGCTCCTTATAGATAGCTTTTAATAACTGCTCTCTATTTCTAACAGAAGGCTTCGTGAATTTTTGACGATCACGCAACTCTCTCATTGTACCAGTACGCTCGAATTTCTTCTTGTACTTTTTTACTGCTCGATCAATGTTTTCGCCTTCTTTTATTGGAATAATCAACATAATTCACTCTATTTTTTAATACTAGGCTGCAAAATTAATATTAGTTTCTAATTGCGCAACACTTTTATTTTAATATTTCTCTGGCAATTACCAGTTTTTGAATTTCACTTGTACCTTCCCCTATAGTGCAAAGTTTACTATCTCGGTAGAATTTTTCAACAGGGAAATCTTTTGTATACCCGTAACCTCCAAATATTTGAACAGCCTCAGTGCTTACTCTAACACAAACTTCAGATGCATAGTACTTGGCATAAGCTGATTCTTTTGTAATCTTCTTACCTTTGTTTTTTAAATCACCTGCTTGGAGAATTAATAATTCTGAAGCCTCAATTTCGGTCGCCATATCAGCCAATTTAAAACCAATAGCTTGGAATTCAGAGATTGGTTTACCAAATTGCTCTCTTTCTTTAGAATATTTGACTGAAGCCTCAAAAGCGCCTTTGGCGATACCTAGTGAAAGAGCCGCGATAGAAATTCTTCCACCGTCTAAAACTTTCATTGCTTGAACAAATCCGGCCCCAACTTCACCCAAAACATTTTCTTTTGGAACTTTACAATCTTGGAAAATCATTTCAGTAGTCTCAGAAGCTCGCATTCCTAACTTTCTCTCTTTTTTACCCGCAGAAAAACCTTCTAATCCGCGCTCTACAACAAACGCAGTCATGCCATGTGAATCGCCTTTTTCTCCTGTTCTTGCAATTACAACAGCAACATTTCCCGATTTTCCATGCGTAATAAAATTCTTAGAACCATTGAGCAAGTAATGATCACCCTTATCAACGGCAACCGTATTCATTCCTCCAGCATCAGAGCCTGTATTTTGTTCAGTAAGCCCCCATGCACCAATCCACTCGCCAGTTGCAAGTTTTGGCAAGTATTTCTTTTTCTGTTCTTCATTTCCAAAGTACATTATATGCCCAGTGCACAATGAATTATGAGCAGCAACACTTAAACCTATTGAACCGCAAACTTTAGCTATTTCAGATACTACCGTTATGTACTCCATATAACCAAATCCGCTGCCTCCATAATCGGTTGGAACTAACACACCCATTAACCCTAAATCACCTAATTTGTGAAATAAATCCAAAGGAAACTCTTCCGCTTCGTCCCAGGTCATAATATTTGGGCGAATTTCTTTTTCTGCAAAGTCACGAACCATGTCGCGAATCATTAGTTGGTTTTCCGTTACTTCAAAATTCATAATACTTAAATTAATATGCTTTTATGCTATATATATTTTTTGAATAATCATTTAAGACATCAACTCCTTTAAGCTCCTCCAGTTCTACTAAAAACGCAAACCCTGCTACTTTTCCCCCTGATTGCTTTACTAATTCAGCTGCTGCCTTTGCGGTTCCCCCTGTGGCTAATAAATCATCATGAACCAAAACATTACTACCAGGTTTAATAGCGTCAACATGCATTTCAATTTCAGATGAACCGTATTCCAAATCGTACTTGAAAGAAATTGTTTTATAAGGTAACTTCCCTTTTTTTCTTACTGTAACAAATGGTACTCCGAAGAGTTGAGCTATTAACATTCCAAAAAGAAAACCTCTTGACTCTACTCCCACAATTGCATCAATATGAGATCCGGAAAATTGGTCGTAAAAATCTTGTGTGATTTTTTTACAAAGATTTGCATCCATTAAAACTGGAGTAATGTCTTTAAAGTTAATTCCTTTTTTCGGGAAATCTGGAATAGTACGTATTGCTCTATCTAATTCTTCTGCAATCATTTATTCGAATATGAGATAATGCCCAACTTTATCAATAAAATAATCAGGCAAAGGGTCTACCTTTTTTAAGTCCTGCAAATAAATGAATTTTCCTTGCTCATTTCTATAATCAAATAAAAGTTTAGTTTCATAATAATCAAAATAGGGATGAGTCAGCATTTCCTTGAAGCTACAAGTGTTAATATTGATCTTTTTTATAACAGTGGTATCCACCAAGAAACCCTCAAAGAGGTTATCCAAAGTCTCTTTTCGTATACCTTTTACCTCATAAAGCTGATCTGCTGAATAAAATCCACCTAGTTGATTTCTGTATTGAACAATTCTACTTGCCGAGTACGCCCCTATGCCATATAGAGCTTCTAAATCAGAAGTATCTGCAGTATTTAGCTCTATTTCTTTAACTTCCCAAACGCGCTCTGGCTTTTTTGCACGAAAATCATTGGGGTGGGATTTGGAGTATCCAGAATCTATTTCAATATACTTTGCATACTTGCTATGGTCAGAGTTATCATAAAGATACAATTCCAGTAAATCTTCAGGCGTTTGAAAGAATTTAATCTTTTCACGAAATTTAATTAGCGAAGTCGCTTGACTCGAATAAAAACCCAGTAAAATCAGACTGTCGTAGGAAATTTTATTAGGGTCAAACGCAAACTTAAGCTCAGCAATTTCATCGTCAAATGGTTCCTGCCTTTTCTCAGCAGCTGTTGTCAAATAGACAGAGTCCTCTTCAACCTGAATCTCCTTAATATTCAAATAAGGTCTTATTTGCCGGTATTTAAAACTATCAATGATGAAAATATTTTGGACCTGATCTGTTGAGCGAAATGCACCTCCAATAGCATCTTTGTAATTTAGGATTACTGAAACTTGACGTTTCGAAAAGCCTAACTGCATCCAGTCTGAAGTGTCAGCTGCATTAACCTCTATAGCATTCGGAGTAAAAATTTTTTCTTTAACAGGTTTTGGTCGGGCGGCAATTAAGCTGTCTAATTGAGAAGTGTCAATTTTGGGTGCTTTAACCCAAAAACTCAATGAATAATTTAAAAGTAGAACCAATACAATTAGAGTCCCAAAAAAAAGAACACCTCTTCGTTCGTGTTTGAAAACATCAAACAATTCAATAAAGTGATCAGTTAGGTTGAACTTTTTTCGAGCCACTATCTACTTATACCTTTTAATCTCTCCTGATTTAAGTCTTTTAAAGTAACTAATCATGTCTTTCCTTACTTCTCCTGACAAAAGCACTAATCCTAAGACATTAGGAAATGCCATTCCAAGTATCATCATATCTGAAAAGTCTAATACAGCTCCCAAACTACTTGAAGTACCTACCACAATAAAAAACAAGAAGATTAATTTGTAAATGATTCTAGTTGTATTATTTCTGCCAAACAAGAAGGTAAAAGCTTTTTGACCATAATAAGACCACGATATCATTGTAGAAAACGCAAATAGGAATATTGCAACAATTAAAACATATCTGAACCAAGGAAAAACACTTTGAAAAGCTGCAGAAGTAAGCGCAGCACCTTCTAAACCTTGCTGATCAGAACCATACCCCGTAAAGATGAGAACCAGTGCTGTAATGGTACAAACAACAACAGTATCAATAAACGGCTCTAATAAAGCTACAATACCTTCACTAACAGGCTCATTGGTTTTAGAAGCAGAATGAGCAATAGATGCTGAACCAACGCCTGCTTCATTTGAAAATGCTGCTCTTTGAAACCCAACTACCAAAACTCCAATAAATCCACCCTTTAAAGCTTCTGGTGATAAAGCTCCAAAAACGATAGAACTTACTGCATCTCCAATGTTATGAATATTCATAAAGATAATAATCAAAGAAAACAAAAGGTATAAACCCGTCATAAAAGGGACTATTTTATCGGTAACTTTTGCAATACTTTTAATACCTCCAATGATTACTATCCCAACAAGAATGGCTAATATGAATCCAAAGAATACACCATGATCAGCTAACGAAGGAAACTCAGAACTCAGTTGAGCAAATGCTTGGTTTGCTTGAAACATGTTTCCGCCACCGAAAGAGCCTCCTATGCATAAAATGGCAAATAACACAGCTAATACCTTGCCCAATCTAGGCATATTTCTTTTTGCCAACGCATTTTTAAGATAATACATTGGACCACCGGAAACATTGCCCTTTTCATCAATTATGCGGTACTTTACACCTAATGTACACTCAGTAAATTTCGAGGCCATACCAAGTAAACCAGCAAGTATCATCCAAAAAGTAGCTCCTGGACCACCTAAAGTAATTGCTACTGCAACTCCAGCAATGTTTCCTAAACCAACTGTTGCCGATAAAGCCGTAGCTAACGCTTGGAAATGAGACACTTCTCCGTCTCCTTTAGCATTTGGATCTGTATACTTTCCTTGAACCAATTGAAGCGCATGCTTAGCTCCACGAAAATTTATAAACTTCATTCTAATCGTGAAGAAGATTGCGCCAAAAACAAGCCAAATAACCACTAAAGGAATTTTCTTTTCTAAAGGTTTTCCAGCAGAATCATAAAGTTGATTTCCAGCTTCATCTCTTATTGCCGGATCGTAAAGGTTTAGCGCCTTAAAAGGATCAAAAAATAAAACACTTGAAAGTGGGTTTACCAAATAGCGCCTAAAAAATGCATCGATTTTTTCTTCAGCACTAATTTCTTGACTTTGCACGGCCTCAATATCTGCTGGACTATTTGCTCCATCTTGACCGAAGGTTTCGGTTGAGAAGAGAAATACGAACACAACCAATAACCCGAATAAAAGCCTTTTATATTCCATCATAAAAATTAAGTAAGCATCAAATATAGAAGAAATGAAGGGCTAGGCAAAGTAGCGCATTTGAAAGTTATGCCAATCCAAATTTTTTACGCAACAACCCAGTATGCTCTTTTTGACCTAAAATAAAGATTTTATCTCCATTTTCTATGACCACGTTACGCTTAGGGTTTAGAGCATAACCTTTTCCTTTAGCTTTCTTTATTCCAATAATTCTTACAAGGCAATTCTCAATATTCTCAAGGTCTGACACTAAGATTTGTTTTTCATTCTGAGCAGTGACAATAAGTTCTTCTAGATTTACTGTATCATCGCTTGAAAGGGAAAGTTTGTCTAAAAATTCATTTACATCTGGGGTAGTAACTAATGCGGCCATATGATTTCCTCCTACTCGATCTGGCATAATGACATTATTAGCGCCTGCAAACCTTAACTTAGCTTCTGTTTTAGGATTAGTAGCACGGCTAATTATGGTAAGATTTGGATTTAATTGCCTTGCAGTAAGCACAACAAACACATTATCAGCGTCACTTGGAAGTGTTGTAATTATTGCCTTTGCTTGCTCGATACCTGCTTTCAAAAAGTTACTTTCATCTATAGCGTCAGCCTCTAAGTAAAGCATATTCTTGGCTTCCTTAAGACTTTCAAGTTTTGCAGAATCTTTTTCCAGCACAACAAAAGGAAGATTGTGAGTGATAAGGTGCTGAGCTGCTGACTCTCCATTGTTTCCATAACCACAAATAATTACATGGTTCTTTAGCTTTTGAATTTCTTGTTCCAATCTGTAATTTTTAAAATAATACCTATACTTCCCACTTAGAATTCCAACACCAATGGAACTCGCTGCATATGCGAAAGTACCAAAACTAGATAGTATCAAAAATGATGTAAATAACTTCCCTGAATCAGATAATGGCTGAACTTCTTTATACCCAACAGTAGACACAGTAATTAGGGTCATATAGAATGCATCCAGCAATACATAATCTTCGAAATACATGTATCCTAGAATTCCAAAAACAAGAATACCAGCTAATATAATTATTGATAAATAAAAACCTTTGAAATAGGTAAGTGTCTGCCTAAACATTAGTTACAGATCCCAAACAGAGTGCTTACTACTTTTGAAAAATGATCGGTTCTCTAGAAAAAAAGCAAAAACTAAGTACAAGATTAATGGTGAACCAAATGTGATAAATGAAAGATAAATGAAGTACTTACGGATAATAGTGGTCCTTATCCCTAGTTTTTGACCCAAGTATTCACAAACACCAAATGCTTGTTTTTCAAAAAAGGCCTGTATACGTTCTATCACGTTTTTAAAATTTGATTACCTATACCGCAAAATAAGCATTTTTTTTTCGAACAGTAGCTGTTTTTTAGTTCAATCAATGCCTGCGTTTTTCCAGCTGATGCTGCCTCAATTCCAATCAACTTCCATCTTTCAATTATGCTGTTTTTCTCAGGTTCAATAGCATCAAAAAGCTCGAGACTTTGATTTAATAAGCGATCATCGTTTATCCATTTGGCATAAAAAAATTGAAATGGGAGAATACTATTAATAAATATTCCATCGATTGATTTTCCACCCATTGCATTAATGCCATTAACCTTAGGCTCTTGAATTCTATGATGACTTTTCCAATATCCTGTTGAGTCAACTTTCAAAACCCTTGTCAACTCTATAATTATTTTGTCTCCCATAAGCTCTAGTATGGGCCTTTTAATAGATACCAAGAAATTAATTAACTGAATAATTCTTACAAATGGCTGATTGGCTGGACGGACAGCACCTCTGACCCAGAGCTTGCTTTCCATAACTTCCATACCGTACTTCGATTTTTGAAACTCAAACAGTTTAATTAATTTTTGGATATAAAAGTGGTTTGCCGTTTTAGGCAGGAAGCCCGCTGTGCCAAGAAATAACGCTTCAACATTTTCTGCACCTTGTTGACTCTCTTTTTCAAATGCAGAATAGCCTATTCTATTTGCTAAAATATTAAATGCGTCAGCATTTTTTTTAAACCCAAAACCCATGCAAATCACTTCAAAAAACGTTTGATTCCAATGAAATCCGCTTTTCTCAAAAATATTGTTTATGAATTCTGTTTTTCGTTCAACCCGCTCAACTAGCAGGCGATCTAGCCAAGAATTAATAAGGAAAGAATCTATACTTTCTATTTCATTCTCACATGGAACCCACTTTTCACTTGACATGAGAAGGTTGTATTGTTCTAACAATTTTTGCGATAAACTTCCTTTTAATTCTAAAGTTGAAATTTTTTGGAAGGTCAATTCTTCAATCTCAGTATCCTCAGTATAAACGATATGTAATATTATGTTTTTGTACTTAGGGTTCTCAGAATGTTTGTGTTTAAGCCAATCGCTAGAATTTATGTGGATTTCGACATTTCCAACCCACTCTACATTCCCAATTTTCAATCTAGCGTTCAAAAAATCTGGTCCATCTGCATTGTTTTCAATTCCTGGTTGAATAATTGAAATTGATTCGCCTTGTAAAGTCTTTAAATACTGTTCGGAAATCAACTTGTACTTCCATATAAAATGAAGCAGTTCCTCTTTCACATTTAAATGATTTTATTAGTCTTTAGATGGTCATGCATTTGCAGTTGAAGTTTTTGGGCTTCTTGCCCTGCCCTTTCAGCAAAATCTACATCGGCTGAAGCATAGATAATTCCACGAGAAGAGTTCACTAATAAACCACAATCCTTATTCATGCCAAATTCCACTACCTCACTTAAGCTTCCGCCTTGACTCCCGACACCAGGCACTAAAAAGAAGTGATTTGGCACCTGTTTACGGACTGCTGCAATATCAACACCCCTTGTAGCACCAACTACAAACATCAGGTTGCTGTCCGTTCCCCAAGTTTTAACGGTACTTGCTACTTCTTCAAATAACCGTTTGGAATTTGTAAGTTCTTTTTGCTGAAAATCGATTGAACCCGGATTACTTGTTAAGCCGAGCACAATTGCCCACTTTTTCTCAAATTCCAAAAACGGTTTGACGGAATCTGCTCCCATGTACGGAGCAACTGTTATTGAGTCAAAGTCGAATCCAGAACTGGATTTATCAAAAAAAGCTTTTGCATACATATTTGCAGTATTCCCAATATCACCACGTTTTGCGTCAGCAATGGTGAAACATTCTTTTGGGATAACTTCAAGTGTTTTTCTAAGACTTTCCATGCCCTCTGCACCTCTTGACTCGTAAAAAGCAATATTAGGCTTATAAGCAACTGCATATGCTTTGGTCGATACTATAATGGCTTTATTAAACTCAAAAATAGGATCCTCTTTTCTAAGTAAATGAGTTGGAATCTTTTTTATATCGGAGTCTAGCCCAACACAGAGGAAAGATTTTTTAATTTTTATTTGTTCAATTAATTCTTCTCTCGTCATTTTTTACAGAGATAATCCAGCCTGAAGCTTTTCAGCATTTTCAGCCAATTTCAATGCCTCAACAATTTCATCAATATCACCATTAATGATGTTATCAAGGTTATAAAGTGTTAGACCAATTCTATGATCGGTTACTCTACCCTGAGGCCAATTGTAGGTTCTTATCTTAGCAGAACGATCGCCGGAGGAAACTTGTGACTTTCTCTCAGTAGCTCTTTCTAATTCTTGCTTTTCAAATTCCACCTCATAAAGCTTGGAACGAAGCACTTTCATTGCTTTGTCTTTATTTTTATGCTGAGATCGACCGTCTTGACATTCTACAACTATCCCCGAAGGAATATGTGTCAATCGCACTGCTGACTCCGTTTTGTTAACGTGCTGCCCTCCTGCTCCAGATGAACGATAAGTATCAACCCGAATATCGTCTTTCCTCAATTCAATTTCAACGTCATCAACCTCAGGCAAGACTGCTACAGTAGCAGCAGAGGTATGAACGCGACCTTGACTTTCTGTGGCTGGAACACGTTGCACTCGATGCACTCCTCTTTCAAATTTCAAAACACCAAATACAGCATCACCACTAAGTGAAAATGAAATATCCTTATAACCTCCGGACGTACCTTCGTTTACTCCAACAATCTCAGCCTTCCAACCTTTTCGTTCAGCAAATTTAGAATACATACGATAAAGGTCTCCAGCAAATATGCTTGCTTCGTCGCCACCAGTTCCTGCGCGAATCTCAACGATAACATCTTTGGCGTCTTCAGGATCTTTGGGGATGAGAAGTACTTTTATTTGTTCTTCTAAACTTACTTTTTTAGGACCCAATTCATCGAATTCCATCTGGGCCATTTCTTTAAAATCTGCATCCTCGTTAGAAGATAATATCTCTCTTGCAGATTCCAGATTCCCTATAACATCTCGATACTCTTTGTATTTTTCTTCAATCTCCTCAAGGTCTTTATATTCCTTGTTGAGTTTGACGTATCGTTTCATATCTGCAATAATCTCAGGATCCACGATATAATCAGACACCTCTAAAAATCGATTGTGAATATGCTCTAATTTTCCTAATAAATCCGACATAACTAGTACTGAAATTTTCCGTGTTTGGATTCAATTGTTAACTTCTTGGAATTGCTCGGCTCAACTCTCCCAACAATTTTAGCTTCTACATTGAACGATCTCGAAATCGCTAATATACTCGAAGCTATTTCTTCTGGACAATAAATCTCCATTCTATGTCCCATATTGAAGACTTTATACATTTCCTTCCAATCCGTTCCAGACTCCTCCTGAATAAGCCTAAAGAGAGGTGGAGTATCAAATAAATTGTCTTTTACAACATGAACCTTATCAACAAAATGTAAAACTTTTGTTTGAGCGCCACCACTGCAATGAACCATCCCAGAAATTTCTTTTCTATGATTCTTTAGTACTTCTTTAATTATTGGTGCATAGGTCCTTGTTGGACTAAGTACAAGTTTTCCAGCATTCGTAGGCGAGTTTTCGATCTCATCCATCAGCAATTTTGAGCCAGAATAGACTAGTTCATCAGGAACAGAAGGATCAAAAGTTTCAGGATACTTTTTAGCAATCAATTTTGAAAATACGTCATGGCGAGCAGAGGTTAGTCCATTACTTCCCATTCCCCCATTATACTCTGTTTCATATGAAGCCTGACCAAATGAAGCTAACCCAACTATTACATTTCCTGGTTTTATGTTGCCATTATCTACAACATCAGATTTTCTAATTCTTGAAATAACAGTGGAGTCAACTATAATCGTTCGAACCAAATCACCCACATCAGCTGTTTCTCCACCAGTTGAAAAAACTTCAACTCCATTTTGTCTTAAACTATCAAGTAACTCCTCGGTTCCACTAATAATAGCAGAAATTACTTCGCCAGGTATAAGGTTCTTATTTCTTCCTATTGTAGAGGAAAGCATGATTTTTTCTGTTGCACCTACACAAATCAAATCATCAATATTCATGATCAAGGCATCCTGAGCAATACCTTTCCAAACAGAAATATCTCCTGTTTCTTTCCAATAAGCATATGCGAGAGATGATTTTGTCCCCGCCCCATCAGCATGCATCACAATACAATGCTTTTCACTTCCGGTAAGGTAGTCTGGAACAATTTTACAAAATGCCTTAGGAAACAATCCCTTATCTACATTTTTTATTGCGTTGTGAACATCGGTCTTATCAGCCGATACTCCTCGCAAGTCATATCTTGATTTTGTTGTCATTTAGCAATAAAAAAAGGCGTCTCAAAATTAAGACGCCTTAAATATTTATGGGTACTTATTCGAAATTAATAAGCTACCTAATTTCTTTATTGGTTTCCACCAGCTCCCTCATTCTCTTGACCTCCGTCAACGGGAACTTCAGGTTCAGAAGGAACATAATCATCTCTTAAGATAGAGAATACTGTTCTACGATTTGCTTGGTGAGCAGCCTCTTTTTCTTGTTTTGTTGGCAATGAACCAATAAATGCTTCATCGTAAACTACTGTCTTGCCATTTTTAGTTAATCTTAAAGGTGAGGTTTCACCCATACCTTTTGCAACCATTCTTTCTGCGGCAATTCCCTTAGAAACCAAATAATCAACACAACTTTGAGCTCTCTTCTGCGATAAAACCTGATTTTTATCATCTTTACCTCTAGCATCAGTGTGCGCAAGAAGTTCAATCACAATATTTGGATTCTCAATTAGGACTTGGTACAAATCATTCAAACTATCCTTTGAATTAATTTTATCGGTAACCATTAAATCCCACTTTGCTACTTCATACAAAACAGTACTAAATTTAATTTCACCACAATTTGAACATTGCAGCTCGAAATCATGCACAAACGCCGTAGATTTAGCCATCCCAACCGTGGTTTCCTGACCTTTTCCGGCTAAGTAGCCTCTTTTCTTGTAATCTGTTGATTCACAATCATCTGATATATTTTTTGCGGGAGACGGTTTGGAAACCACTATTGTATATGAAGTATTCTCAGCTATATATCTATCACTATTCTCTTTTTCATCGAACTTATAAAATCCTTGAGCATCAGTCAATGCCTCTACCGAGCTTCCATCAGTACCAATCAATTTCACAATTGCCCCGGCAATTGGCTTTTTACAAGCAACATCCTTTATAGATCCTTGTAAAGCATATATAATTGGAGGAAGTTTAAAAGAATATATATCATCACCACCTTTACCACCAGCTCTATTTGAGGTAAAAAAACCTTTTTCTTTATTATCTATAAACACGATACCAAAATCATGAGATGGGCTATTCAATGGGTATTTCAAATTTTCAACTTTACCCCATTGATTTTTACCAGTTTGCTCCGCTTTGAACATATCTAAACCACCCATACCGAGGTGACCTGAAGAAGCAAAATATAGCGTTCCATCTTTTTTGATAAAAGGAAACATCTCATCTCCTGGCGTGTTAATGCTTTCTAAATTTTGAGGTTCTCCCCATGAGTCCGATTCTTTATCCCAAGTAACAAACCAGATATCCTTTCCACCTTTTCCGTTTGGAGCATTGGAAGAGAAAAACAACATCTCATCTTTTTCACTAATGGACGGGTGACCAACGGTAACAGAGTCATCAAAAAATTTCATTTTGACAGGTTCAACCCAATCAGTAGCTCTTTTAGTTGCTTTCCAAATTTCACAACCTTGAGACTTATTCTTTTCTATCGGACAATGCGTATAATACATTTCCTTGTCTCTATAAGTAATGGTTGCGGATCCTTCATTAAATTCAGTATTTATAGGAGCTGCTAAGGGTTTAGCAATACTCCACTTACCTTTTCGGTCTTGTTCTGAGAAAAACAAATCAGAAAATGATTCACCAGAACGGCTATCCAGTTCGTTACCCATGGTACCAGGCCGAGATGAGACAAAAATCATTTCGTCTTTCTTTCTTCCCATAAGTGTAGGTGAATAATCATATTGCTTTGAATTCAATTGAGACTCATTCTCAACTAAGTAAGCTGTAGGTTTTTCAGTCCATTTTTCCGCTTTTTCACAAGCTAAAAAGCCTTCTTGTCCTTTGGGATCTGAGGGGACTAATTGTTTGTATTGATTGTAATACTCCTTTGCCTCAGAATATTTGCCTGTTAATCTATGTGTCTCTGCTAAATGAAAGAAGAGCAATGGCTCTTCCTCGCCATATTTAGCCTTTTCAGACTTCAAATACCACTCAATAGCCATTTCAGGATTCTCAATTAGCCTGTAACATTCACCAATTCGAAAAATAATCCTAATTTTTTCAGACTTCTTTTTCTCTTTTGTGTAAGCCTTCTTGTAGAGGTCTACAGCCGTGAAATACGACTCACTTTTCCAATTATTATCAGCTTCCTGAGTGTAGTTCTTTTGAGCAGATAAAAGAGTTACGAGGAAAATAGAGAAAAATAACGTTAAGGCTCTTTTCATACGATTTAAATACTTTTATTAAACGCTTAATTAATTTAACCAAAGTTAAATTAAACAGTTAATTAATAGATAACAAAGGCGCTAAAATACTTTATTCTGTCGTATAAACAAGTATTATCACCTCTAGAATTGACTAAATATATCGATTTTTGATCTACTTTGTAAATAACATTTCACGATATTTTGGCACTGGCCATAACTCATTATCGACTAATATCTCTAGTTTATCGATGTTGTACCGTATTTCATCAAAACATGAAAAAACGTTGTCACAATAAGATTTAGCTTGATCTGCTGCATCCTCAATAGAATTGGCCGTTTTCCTAGCTTTACGCATTTCCTCTACCTTCGACTGAAGAAAATTAATTCGTTCAGCAATTTCATCAATGATACGCAGCTGACCTGAACATTTTTCTTTGAATTTAGCACCAAATACTTCTTTAAGTCCTAGAACATTGTTAACTAAGACAGACTGATACTCGACAGTGGCGGGGATAATTTGATTTAACACCATATCTTGCAAGCACCTTGACTCTATCTGCACTTTCATCCTATAAAATTCCTGTGCAATTTCATAGCGGGCTTCTAACTCAATTTCACTAAAAACACCATGTTTGTTAAACAAATTTTTAACTAAATCGGTAGTCATAAAATCCAGCGCATAAGGTGTAGTTTTTACGTTTTTCAATCCTCTTTTTTCCGCTTCTTTAACCCACTCTTCGCCATATCCATCTCCTTCAAAACGAATTCTCTTAGATTCAACGATATAATTTTTAATTACGAAGAAAATAGCATCATCTTTTTTCTCGCCTTTTTTGATTAAAGCATCGACATCAGTTTTAAATTGTGAGAGTTGTTCCGCCATCATTGTATTCAATGTAATCATCGCAGAAGCACAATTACTATTAGATCCTACTGCTCTAAATTCAAATTTATTTCCTGTAAACGCAAAGGGTGAAGTTCGATTTCGGTCCGTATTATCCAACATAATATCCGGAATTTTTCCAATTCTCAATTTTAGATCAGTTTTTTCATCTGGAGAAAGTTTCGCTTTACTCACTTTCTTTTCTACTTCGTCTAATACAGCTGAAAGCTGCGAGCCAATAAAACAAGAGATAATCGCGGGAGGGGCTTCATTAGCTCCTAATCTATGATCATTACCTGGAGTTGCAATAGTAGCCCTCAGAAGATCGTCATATTTATGAACTGCAGCGATTGTATTAACAAAAAAGGCCAAAAACCTTAGGTTTGTTTTGGGATTAACGCCCGGGCTAAGTAAATTTACACCGGTATCTGTTGCCAAGGACCAATTGTTATGTTTTCCCGAACCATTCATTCCTTGAAAGGGTTTCTCATGCAAGAGCACATGGAAATTATGCTTAATAGCAACTTTTTCCATTATATCCATTATTAATTGATTGTGATCTACTGCAATATTTACCTCCTCGAACATTGGGGCTAACTCAAATTGATTTGGAGCTACCTCATTATGTCTTGTGGTGACAGGAATCCCTAATAAATGGGCTTCTGTTTCAAAGTCCTGCATAAATGCCATTATTCGATCCGAAATTGCCCCAAAATAATGATCGTCCAACTGCTGCCCTTTTGAAGATGAGTGACCAAAAAGAGTTCTTCCAGTCATCACTAAATCTGGTCTAGCATTAAATAAGCCAGAATCAACTAGAAAATATTCTTGTTCCCAACCCAAAGTAGGAACAACTCTTGAAACATTTTTATCAAAAAACTTCATAACATCAAGTGCCGCTTTTTCAACAGCTGCACTTGATTTTAGCAAAGGTGCCTTATAATCTAATGCTTCTCCTGTATAGGAAACAAATACAGTTGGAATGCACAAAGTCTTACCAATTAAAAAAGCAGGAGAAGTTGGGTCCCAAGCAGTGTAACCTCTAGCTTCGAAAGTATTTCTAATACCTCCGTTTGGAAAACTTGATGCATCGGGTTCTTGCTGAACTAAAGCACCACCTCCGAATGATTCAATTGCTTTTCCATTCGATATTGGCTCCATAAAAGAATCGTGTTTCTCTGCCGTTCTTCCCGTTAAAGGCTGAAACCAATGTGTATAATGTGTAACACCTTTTGTCATAGCCCAGGCCTTCATAGAGGAAGCAACTTGGTCAGCTACCTTTCGTTCCATTCGAATACCTTTCTCAGATGAATTCATAACGCTTCTAAAGGCTTCCTTTGATAGATACTCTTGCATCTTTCCAGTATTAAAAACATTTTCTCCAAAAAAGTCAGAGACTTTATTTGAAGGCGGAGTTTGCCAATTTGGGGTTCTTTCAGCTAATTTTTCTAGGGCAGCAAAACGTAAAGTGGACATAAACTTACAAATTAAGGTTCAAAATGCAAATCTAGGCTATTTTCTAGGGGGGTACAACGACAAAAACAATAAGATTTATCCACATACCCCCGGAAATATCTATAGTAAATAGATAAATAAGGCTTCTTAGGTTGGCTTACTGTTAATATCTATTGAATATAGGTCAAAAAAAAGCCCCTATCTGTAATACAGATAAGGGCTTAATTAGAAAACCGGCGACGACCTACTCTCCCGCCTGGTGAGGCAGTACCATCGGCGCAATTGGGCTTAACTACTCTGTTCGGAATGGTAAGAGGTGATCCCCAACGCCATAGTCACCGTAAGTTTTCATCCCGATTTCTCGGGAAACTTCGTGCTAGCGTTTTTGTTGATAGTTACTCCCGATTACTATCGGGACTATCAACTACTAACTAAATATTTTAACATAATGGACAACTTGAAAAAAACAGGGTAATCCTGCTTAAATAAACATTACTCATGAAGGGAAGACATAGGGTAATTAGTACTGCTCGGCTTTGCCATCACTGACTTTACACCTGCAGCCTATCAACGTCGTCATCTCCAACGACCCTTAAAGGAAATCTCATCTTGAGGCGAGTTTCGCACTTAGATGCTTTCAGTGCTTATCTCTTCCAAACATAGCTACCCAGCGGTGCTCCTGGCGGAACAACTGGTACACCAGAGGTTTGTCCAACTCGGTCCTCTCGTACTAGAGTCAGGTCCTCGCAAATTTCCAACGCCCACAGTAGATAGGGACCGAACTGTCTCGCGACGTTCTGAACCCAGCTCGCGTGCCACTTTAATGGGCGAACAGCCCAACCCTTGGGACCTTCTCCAGCCCCAGGATGTGACGAGCCGACATCGAGGTGCCAAACCACTCCGTCGATGTGAGCTCTTGGGAGTGATCAGCCTGTTATCCCCGGAGTACCTTTTATCCTTTGAGCGATAGCCCTTCCATACGGAACTACCGGATCACTATATCCTACTTTCGTACCTGCTCGACTTGTCAGTCTCACAGTCAAGCTCCCTTATGCTATTGCACTCTACGCACGGTTACCAAGCGTGCTGAGGGAACCTTTGAAAGCCTCCGTTACTCTTTTGGAGGCGACCACCCCAGTCAAACTACCCACCATACACTGTCTCCCTTACGGGATTAGGCTCCAGATAAACGAAGGGTGGTATTTCAAGGTTGACTCCACCAACACTAGCGTGCCAGCTTCATAGTCTCCCACCTATCCTACACATCGTTTACCCAAAGTCAATGTAAAGCTATAGTGAAGGTTCACGGGGTCTTTCCGTCCCACTGCGGGTAAACGGCATCTTCACCGTTACTACAATTTCACCGAGCTCATGGCCGAGACAGTGCCCAGATCGTTACACCATTCGTGCAGGTCGGAACTTACCCGACAAGGAATTTCGCTACCTTAGGACCGTTATAGTTACGGCCGCCGTTTACCGGGGCTTCATTTCAATGCTTCATCCGAAGACTAACATCTCCACTTAACCTTCCGGCACCGGGCAGGTGTCAGACCCTATACATCGTCTTTCAACTTAGCAGAGTCCTGTGTTTTTGATAAACAGTCGCCTGGGCCTTTTCACTGCGCCCTGTATTACTACAGGGGACCCTTCTCCCGAAGTTACGGGTCTATTTTGCCTAGTTCCTTAGCCATGAATCACTCGTCCACCTTAGGATACTCTCCTCGACTACCTGTGTCGGTTTGCGGTACAGGTTGCTTAAACATAAGTTTAGAAGTTTTTCTTGGAAGTCTGATTAGGTACACTATCCAATTGCCCGAAGGCTCTTGGTACTATCAACTTTCAGCTAGAAAGGTGGATTTACCTGCCTCTCCAATACCTACGGTTTTCAACGTACTATTCCGTCAGTACGCGGTACTTTCACTACTCCGTCTCTCCATCACTGTTTAAGCAAGTACGGGAATATTAACCCGTTGTCCATCGACTTCCCCGTTAGGGTACGCCTTAGGTCCTGACTAACCCCCGGATGACTAGCATAGCCGGGGAAACCTTAGTCTTGCGGTGGGAGGGGTTCTCGCCCTCCTTAACGTTACTTATGCCTACATTTTCTTTTCTAACCGCTCCAGCAAACCTCACAGTTCACCTTCAATGCAATTAGAATGCTCCCCTACCACTTGAATAAATTCAAGTTCATAGCTTCGGTAGTGTATTTATGCCCGATTATTATCCATGCCAAATCGCTCGACTAGTGAGCTGTTACGCACTCTTTAAATGAATGGCTGCTTCCAAGCCAACATCCTAGCTGTCTATGCAATCTGACCGCGTTTTGTCAACTTAACACACATTTGGGGACCTTAGCTGATGATCTGGGTTCTTTCCCTTTCGGACATGGACCTTAGCACCCATGCCCTCACTGCTGAGAAACATATTATAGCATTCGGAGTTTGTCAGGGGTTGGTAGGCGGTGAAGCCCCCTAGCCCAATCAGTAGCTCTACCTCTATAATACTTAACTCAACGCTGCACCTAAATGCATTTCGGGGAGTACGAGCTATTTCCGAGTTTGATTAGCCTTTCACCCCTACCCACAGGTCATCCAAACATTTTTCAACATGTACTGGTTCGGTCCTCCACTGTATGTTACTACAGCTTCAACCTGCCCATGGGTAGATCACACGGTTTCGCGTCTACCCCCACAAACTAGTTCGCCCTATTCAGACTCGCTTTCGCTTCGGATTCGACTCTTAAAGTCTTAACCTCGCTTGTGAGGAGTAACTCGTAGGCTCATTATGCAAAAGGCACGCCGTCAGTCCGAAGACCTCCGACCGCTTGTAAGCGTATGGTTTCAGGTACTATTTCACCCTCCTATTCGGAGTACTTTTCACCTTTCCCTCACGGTACTTGTTCACTATCGGTCTCTCAGGAGTATTTAGCCTTAACGGATGGTCCCGCTTGATTCATACAGGGTTTCCCGTGCCCCGCACTACTCAGGATACTGTTAGGTATAAAATCGATTTCGTCTACAGGGCTATCACCTTCTCTGGCCTACCGTTCCAAGTAGTTCTACTATCTATCTTAAGTCCACATTACAGTCCTACAACCCCAAGTTTGCCGAAACAATCTTGGTTTGGGCTGTTCCCCGTTCGCTCGCCGCTACTCAGGGAATCACTATTGTTTTCTTCTCCTACAGGTACTTAGATGTTTCAGTTCCCTGCGTTTGCCCCATTGCTGGTGATATGTCTTCAACATACCGGGTTGCCCCATTCGGATATCTACGGATCACTAATTATGTGCATCTCCCCGTAGCTTTTCGCAGCTTGTCACGTCCTTCTTCGCCTCTGAGAGCCTAGGCATCCGCCATACGCCCTTATCTTCTTCTCTTCTTCATATATAAACGTAGTGTTTACATAAGCTTTCTTACTTTGCTTTCTTCAATTATTGTCCATCATGTCAAAGAACTTTATATCCACATAAATGTAAATATCAAAAAAAATAATCTCACGACTATCTCTCTCTTTTTGTCTAACCTCTGGGAATCGAACCCATTTATATATTCCTACCAGGAAAGGTTTTCTTAAGAACTATTTATTGCAAATGCAATAATTATTAGTGGAGAATATCGGAGTCGAACCGATGACCTCCTGCGTGCAAGGCAGGCGCTCTAGCCAGCTGAGCTAATCCCCCATTACTTTTATTAGTAGTCCCACGCAGACTCGAACTGCGGACCTCTACATTATCAGTGTAGCGCTCTAACCAGCTGAGCTATGGGACTAAATTATTCCCATTGCTAATACCCACAATGACAATAGTGGGAGTCCATGGGACTAATAAAAAAACTGAAAGCAAATAAAAAGGATGGACAGTAAACTATTTCTGTAACGAAACAAGAAATAGAGTAGTCTCTAAAAAGGAGGTATTCCAGCCGCACCTTCCGGTACGGCTACCTTGTTACGACTTAGCCCCAGTTACTAGTTTTACCCTAGGCAGCTCCTTACGGTGACCGACTTCAGGTACCCCCAGCTTCCATGGCTTGACGGGCGGTGTGTACAAGGCCCGGGAACGTATTCACCGGATCATGGCTGATATCCGATTACTAGCGATTCCAGCTTCACGAAGTCGAGTTGCAGACTTCGATCCGAACTGAGATCGGTTTTGGAGATTCGCGCCCCCTCGCGGGGTGGCTGCCCTCTGTACCGACCATTGTAGCACGTGTGTAGCCCAAGACGTAAGGGCCGTGATGATTTGACGTCATCCCCACCTTCCTCTCACCTTACGGTGGCAGTTTCTCCAGAGTCCCCGACATTACTCGCTGGCAACTGAAAATAGGGGTTGCGCTCGTTATGGGACTTAACCCGACACTTCACAGCACGAGCTGACGACAACCATGCAGCACCTTGTAAATTGTCCGAAGAAAAAGATGTTTCCACCCCTGTCAATCTACATTTAAGCCTTGGTAAGGTTCCTCGCGTATCATCGAATTAAACCACATGCTCCACCGCTTGTGCGGGCCCCCGTCAATTCCTTTGAGTTTCATTCTTGCGAACGTACTCCCCAGGTGGGTCACTTAATGCTTTCGCTCAGCCACAGACCGTGTATCGCCTGCAGCGAGTGACCATCGTTTACGGCGTGGACTACCAGGGTATCTAATCCTGTTCGCTCCCCACGCTTTCGTCCCTCAGCGTCAATGCTAACTTAGTGAGCTGCCTTCGCAATAGGTGTTCTACATCATATCTATGCATTTCACCGCTACATGATGTATTCCGCCCACTTCAAATAGATTCAAGCCAGACAGTTTCAATGGCAGTTCTCCCGTTGAGCGGGAGGCTTTCACCACTGACTTATTTGGCCGCCTACGGACCCTTTAAACCCAATGAATCCGGATAACGCTTGCACCCTCCGTATTACCGCGGCTGCTGGCACGGAGTTAGCCGGTGCTTATTCGTATAGTACATTCAGCCCTCTACACGTAGAGAGGTTTATTCCTATATAAAAGTAGTTTACGACGCAGAACGCCTTCTTCCTACACGCGGCATGGCTGGGTCAGAGTTGCCTCCATTGCCCAATATTCCTCACTGCTGCCTCCCGTAGGAGTCTGGTCCGTGTCTCAGTACCAGTGTGGGGGTTCACCCTCTCAGGCCCCCTAATGATCGTCGCCTTGGTGAGCCATTACCTCACCAACTAGCTAATCATACGCATGCCCATCTTATACCGATAAATCTTTAATCATTAAACCATGTGGCTTTATGATATTATGGCATATTAATCCAAATTTCTCTGGGCTATCTCCCTGTATAAGGTAGGTTGCATACGCGTTACGCACCCGTCCGCCGGTCGCCACCAAGTGCAAGCACCCGTGCTGCCCCTCGACTTGCATGTGTTAAGCCTGCCGCTAGCGTTCATCCTGAGCCAGGATCAAACTCTTCGTTGTATAAAAGTGTTTAATTCTAGCTCCATTTCTCAAAAGAATTTCGAAACAAAAAATATTTTACTATTCCGTCTCCTTCTTATTATGCTTCCAATCTTTTCAAAGAACTCTCATCAAACTCTCGCCTGACTTTTCACTAACAACCAATTAGCTATTAGAAAATTTATATATCTAAATCCCAATCCAACTTCCCAGCTAAATTAAAACTCATTTAATATCTCGGTTTAGAACTATTCCCGTTTTAGCGGGCGGCAAAAGTA